>JAABUQ010002070.1_pt1 | contig 40739 bp, 33 predicted proteins | sample 5560001 | NCBI WGS metagenome assembly JAABUQ01 (sample SAMN10711888, study PRJNA513371) | rock metagenome | isolation source: Antarctica rocks | place: Antarctica: Victoria Land, Finger Mt nord | collected 2015-12-18
TCGTCGGAGGCGTTCATCAAGCTGGCGATGATCCAACTGATGCTCCACCGGCTCCGGCCCGACGAGGCGGACGCCGAGTTCTGCTACCGCGAGACAGCATGACCCCCCTTATGGGACAGTCTCTTAGTAGCTTTTATAACGATTGTGAGTTTATCCTATTGGTTCTGACTATTGTCGAATTGCGAAATGGGATAGTTCAATACAGATTTGTATTTTAGTTCTTTGAAAACGATGCACAAACGATGCACCTTGAGCCACCCGTAAGAGGTCTCGGACTTTGCTTCAGAAAGGTAAAGGGGTCGGGTACAGTCTCCGGCTTGTCGCAAGAGATGAGGGCGGGGACCTCTCAGGGGCCATCCCACCCCGGAATCCGCCGCTCGATCTCAAATCCCATGCTAAGCGGGGCGTCGGCGGAACGATCTTAAGGACGTGACGCGTCCTTCTTTCGTTCCACCCGACGTGAGCCTGCACCATGTTTGCCGACGAGCTTTTGATCGAGACCGGCCGCTCGGACTATCTGGAGGCGCTCAAGGCCAAGGAGCCGGGGGAGGCCCCGAGCTGGCCGGGGGGCAACGCGATCAAGCGGGGGGAGGCGAGCGAGTTCCCCCGGGTCGCCGAGGATGCCACGGCCCTGATTACCCGGGCGCAGGAGTGCTTCCAGGGGCTGATCCCCCAGAATGGCTGGCATGGATGGCTGATCGACCAGATGGCCCTGACCACGCTCCGGCTCGACCGGTGCGGCCGGGCCGACCGGCGGATGCGGGACCGGGTGACGATCCGGGCGGCCCTGGGGTGGGATGAGGAGCGGATGGGCCGGGCGGAGATGGCCGGCAAGGGGCTCGCCGTTCTGCCCAGGGCGGTCGTGGCCGACCTGCGGTCGTCGCCGCACGGGTGCGACTGGCTGATCCGCCGGTGGGCGGTCCTCGGCCGGGCGGCGGAGGCCGGCAAGGGGTGGAACGAGGCCCAGTTGGCCCTGGCCCACGACCTGCTCGGCACTCCCACGGAAGGGCGGGACGGCGAGCCCGGGCTGACCTTCGGCGGCAAGGATGGCACGGTCGCCAGCGTGCCGGACCGGGCCGAGCTGGCCCGTCGCGAGATCGCCGGGCTGAAGCGGCGCAAAGGCGAGGTGATGCACTGGGACGCGATCGACCGGGCGATGGTCGAGGCCGACCTCCTGATCGAGCCGACGCCCGAACTCCGCCAGCTCGGCCGGCACGAGGCGAGGCTGCGGAACTGGCTGAAGTGGCTCCTCGCCCAGATCCGGATCGACGCCCCCAAGCGGCTCGCCCCGGCCGGCCTCTACCCACGACTGCCCGAGGCCGAGCCCGAAGAGAAGAAACCCGAGCCGGAACCCGCCCCCATCCCCGCCCCCGCCCCCGCTCCCAAGCCCGAGGCGTCGGAGGTTGCCGAGGCCGAGGCCGAGGTTGACGTCGAGCCGAAGACCTTCGGCTGCCACCCCTCGCCCCGGCTCGCCCCCGGCACCCGCGAGGACCCCAAGGCGACCCGCGACGAGGCCAGGCGCGAGGCCAAACGTCGCAAGCGAGACCGCCGACGGGCCTGAACCCTCGGCCTGCTCTTTGACAACTCGGGAGCGGATCACCCGGCGTCGGCGAAAGCTCGCCCACGCCTTCCCGGGGGCCTCCGTGCGCCGAAGGGGTCGGGGACGAGCCCGGGAGGCGGGTCGCGGGCCGATTCGGGCTCGAAGACGGCCCGCGATGGCCCGGATTCGAAGGCCTCGGACGGTGGCCGGCGGCCGAGCGGGTGGGGCGAAACGGCGACCGATCGGCCCCGGCGCAAAACGAAGCCAATGGCAGGTCCGGGCGAGTCGGGGCGGTCGCAATCGGCGGGGTCTGGGACGCGTGGGTTGATTGGTGGGGATGAGTTAATTTAGCGATTTGGCGGAAATTGGGAGTTTGGTCGATGCGAGGTCGCTTGGGGGGTCTATCCGGACCGATCTCGCCTGGCGAGCCAGGGGTGATTGGTTCGTCGAAGGTGGAAATCCAAGTAGGTAGTAGACCGGCAAGCTCAAAGTTGTGGGCCCTGGCGGATCTCGGGGTGGCAGGGGTAAGGGCAGCTTACCCCGGTGGCTCGACTTGTGGCGATCCGGGGTAAGCAAGCTTACCCCTGCCACCCCCTGAGAGGGGCTTGTCGGTTTATCACGTGTTCGCTTGTCTCCCGCGAGCGGCGAGCGGGGTTCAGCGGGCCTCGACCTCGACCCGGGCTCCTTCTCGGCGGCGGAGGGCGGCGGCGACGAAGTCGCGGAAGAGGGGGTGGGCCTTGGTCGGCTTGGACTGGAACTCGGGGTGGAACTGGACGGCGAGGAACCAGGGGTGGTCGGGCAGCTCGATGATCTCGACGAGGTTGCCGTCGGGGCTCAGGCCGGTGGGGATGATCCCGGCCTCCTCGAAGGCGAGCCGGAACTGGTTGTTGAACTCGTAGCGGTGGCGGTGCCGCTCGTGGATCAGGTCGGAGCCGTAGGCCGCCCTGGCCAGGCTGTCAGGCTTGAGGGCGCAGGCCCAGGCCCCCAGCCGCATCGTCGCGCCCCGGTCGCGGACGGCGGCCTGGTCGCCCATCAGGGCGATCACCGGGTTCTGGGTCGACTGGCTGAACTCGGTGCTGTTGGCGTCGCCGAGGTCGAGGACCGAGCGGGCGAACTCGATCGCCGCGCACTGCATGCCCAGGCAGATCCCGAAGAAGGGGATGCCCTTGGTCCTGGCGTAGCGGATCGCCTCGATCTTCCCCTCGATCCCCCGCATCCCGAACCCACCAGGGACGAGCAGCCCATCCACCCCCGCCAGGACCCCGGCGGCCCCGTCCCGGTCGATCTCCTCGGCCTCGATCCGACGGACCACGACCCGGGCCCGGTTGGCGATCCCGGCGTGGTCGAGTGACTCGTAAACGGATTTATAAGCGTCACGATGCTTCATGTACTTGCCGACGACGGCGATGGTCACCTCGGAGTCGGGGTGCATCACCCGGTCGACCATCTCGCGCCAGTCGGCGATGTCGAGCGGGCCGGCCTTGAGCCCGAGCCTGCGGACGATCAGGTCGTCCAGCCCGTTGTTGACCAGGCTGAGGGGGACCTCGTAGATCGTGAACTCCTTGTCCCGCTCCTCGATGACCGCCTTGCGCTCGATGTTGCAGAACAGGCCGATCTTCTCGCGGTCCTCGGCGCTGATGGGGTGCTCGGTCCGGCAGATCAGGATGTCGGGCTGGATGCCGATCTGCCGCAAGGCCCCGACGGAGTGCTGGGTCGGCTTGGTCTTGAGCTCGGCGGCGGCCTTGAGGTAGGGGATCAGGGTCAGGTGGATGTAGAGGACGTTCTCGCGGCCGGCGTCGAGGGCGAACTGGCGGATCGCCTCCAGGAAGGGCAGCCCTTCGATGTCGCCGACGGTGCCGCCGATCTCGGTGATGACCACGTCCACGTCGTCGACGGCGAGGCGGAGGATCGCCGCCTTGATCTCGTCGGTGACGTGGGGGATGACCTGGACGGTCTTGCCCTCGTAGTGCTTCCCCTCGCGCTCCTTCTTGATGACCGAGAGGTAGATCTTGCCCGTGGTATAGTTGCAGTCGCGGGTCAGGGGGGCCTCGGTGAACCGCTCGTAGTGGCCGAGGTCGAGGTCGGTCTCCGAGCCGTCGTCGAGGACGTAGACCTCGCCGTGCTGGTACGGGCTCATCGTGCCGGGGTCGACGTTGATGTAGGGGTCGAACTTCTGGAGCCGGACCCGGAGCCCCCGGTGCTCCAGGAGCATCCCGATCGATGCGCAGGTGAGGCCCTTGCCCAGCGAGCTGACCACGCCGCCCGTGACGAAGATATGCTTGGCCATGAGAACCTTCCGCCTTCCGACCACCGCCCCGGACCCTCGAACGAGACAGTATAACGCGCCCGGCAACCGTTAGGGCCAGGCCGGGGCGGTTGCCGGGGGGGCCGGTCGCGGCGTAAGATAGGATGTCCTGGATCGATCCCGACCGGCCCGTTGCGACCACCGCCATGCCGCCCGTCCGCCTCAACCGCCGCCGATTCCTGGGTGCCTCGGCCGCCGCGGGGTGGGCCCTCTCGCAAGGCCTGGTCGAGGGGTCGGCCTCGAAGCCGCCGACCCGCCTGGCCGTGATCGGCCTGGGGACCCGAGGGACCGCCTTGCTCCGCTCGGCCCTGGAGTTCGACGACGTGCAGGTCGTCGCCCTCTGCGACGCCGAGCCCCGGCACGCGGCGAGGGCCTCGGGCATCGTCGAGAAGGCCAAGGGGGCCCGGCCCGAGGTATCCGACCGGATCGGCGCCGTCCTGGAGCGGGCCGACGTCGACGCCGTGCTCGTGGCCCTGCCGTGCGACCTCCACGCCTCGGCCTACCGCGACGCGATCCGGGCCGGCAAGCACCTTTACGGCGAGAAGCCGCTGGCCCCGACCCTGCTCGAATGCGACCTGGTGATCGCCGAGGCCGCCCGGGCTCCCGAGCTGGCCGTCCACGTCGGCTATCAGCGGCGGTCGAACCCCCGCTACCGCGAGGGCGTCGCCCTGGCCCGGAAGGGGGACCTGGGCGAGCTGGTCTCGGGCTCGGCCGCCTGGATCAGCAGCAACGGCCCGATGAACGGCCACGGCGACTGGCTCGCCAGCCGGGCCCGATCGGGCGACTGGATGGTCGAGCAGGCCGTCCACGTCTGGGACGTCTTCGCCTGGCTCAAGGGGGGTCCGCCCGCCCGGGCCTTCGGCCACGGCCGCCGCGACCTGTTCGCCTCGACCCAGCCGACTCGCGACGTGACCGACGACTACGCCGTGCACCTGGAGTGGCCCGACGGCTTCCGGGTCGCCTTCGCCCACTCCTGGGTCGCCCCGGCCGACGACGCCTTCACCGGGGTCTCGCAGCGGGTCGCCGGGACCGAAGGGGGGCTCGACTTCGCCTCCGGCTCGGTCACCTACCGCGACCGCTCGCGGCCCCGGCACGCCCTCCACCCCGGCCCCCAGCCCGACACCAAGCTCGCCCTCCGCGCCTTCCTCGACGCCGCCCGGTCCGACGAGCCGGTCGCGCCGCCGATCACCCTGGCCGAGGCTCGCGAGGTGACCGCCGTCGGCCTGCTCGCCCGCCTGGCCGTCGATGGCCGCCGGGTGGCGACCTGGGACGAGGCGATCTCGGGGTCCTGACCGATCGGCCGAGCCGGGCCGATCGACCTCCCCCGGGGGGATGGGGGAGGTGGCGGGGGCCTCAATCGGTCGAGACGGCCTCCTTGCCGAACCGCCAGGCCCCCTCGATCAGCACGTCGACCCGGAGGTCGCCCACCCTGTGGACGTCGGGCCAGTTGAGCCAGGCGACGAACCCGATCGCCGCGATCAGGGCGATCAGCGCGACCAGGGCGATCATGATCCACGGCGACGGCTCGCGAGGGCCTCGCGCGACCCTCCTCGGCCAGACGCCCCGCAACTCGAACGCGAAGGGGATCGCCCCGGGCCCCGAGCCCGAGCCCGACGCCCCTCGATCCTCGGCCTGATGCGACGCGGCCTCTTCCGGCGTGACCACTTCGGCCCTGACGGCGAGACTTTTCCCCTCCGGCGACCAGTCGGCCTGTCCCCTCATGGCGGTGACTCCTCGACGACCCACCCCGAAGGCTCGTCGCGGCAAACCCGCGACGTATCCGGTCCCGGCCCCTTTCGCGCCGGTCCCGCCTTCATTGATCCGGGGCCCGAAGGGTCCGTCAAGGCCGCCAAAAACGGCCGATTCGCCGGGCTAATCCGGCGGATTGTCGCATCGACGATCGAGTCGCCGACCGGGCGTTGGCATTGCGCAAACCGGCCGTCACCCCCGACCGGCCCGATCCAGGCCGCATCGGCGGCGGGGAACGCCCGCTCAATCGTCGATGGGAAACGGCGGGCGGAATGGCTTAATCGCGCACAAATGTTGAATCCCTGGTCAACGGCCCGGGGCACCGGGCCCGTTGCACTCGGACGCCCTCGGTAATCCGGATCTATCGACACGTCGATTGACCAAACTGGAGAAGTTCGTCGAACAATCATCGAGGTCGACGAGCGGGATTCTCGGGTGTCCGAAGGCGAATGGCGGCGGGATTGTCCCGCGGAGGGCCCGCTTAGCGTGAGGCCCCGGCCGCCACTTCGGGGGCGGCGAGGGCCCGGTCCCCGGCCGCCTTGGCCTTGGCGACGACCGGCCGCTCGTCGATCAGGGCCAGCAGGTCGTGCTCGATCGTGTCGCAGATCCGCTCCAGGGGGATGTCGTTGTCGTCGCCGTCGAAGGGGTTCTCGATCTCGACGCCGATCTCCTCGATCCCGAAGAAGATATAGGCCACCAGGAGCGTCCCCGCGATCGCCCCCCAGCCGAAGTCGGCCACCAGGGCGAACGGCAGGGTGAAGCAGTAGAGGATCAGGGCCCGGCGGAGGTGGACCACATAGGCGAAGGGCAGGGGGGTCTTCTTGATCCGCTCGCAGCCGCCGAGGTGGTCGACCAGGTCGTGGACGTCGCGCTCGAGGCCCATCAGGACCACGTCGCTCACCAGGCCGGCGTCCCTCCCCTCGGCCAGCTTCCGGCTGATCATCCCGGCCACCGCGAGCGGGACGTTGCTCGAACCCAGGACCGCCGACACCTCGGCCGCCGGCAGCCTCGCCGCGACCGGCCCGAGCGAGACCTCCGAGCGGAGCTTCGACCGGGCCGAGTGCGACCACGTCGCCGTCCAGAGGATGCAGGAGCGGACCAGGGCCGGGTCGCGGGCCAGGTGGATGGTCGCGGCCCTGGCCAGGTTCCGCGAGCCGTTGACGATCCCCCCCCAGAGCTTCCGGCCTTCCCAGAACCGGTCATACGACGTGTTGGTCCGGAAGACCAGCAGCAGGCCCAGGGCCACGCCGATGATGCTGTGCAAGGTCGGCGGGATCGAGGCGCTCTCCCAGCCCCCCGGGCCGGTCAGGTAGCGATGGCCCAGCAACACCGCCGCCGACCAGAGCACGCAGGCCACGACCCGGCCGAAGATCTTCCGGAACATCGAGCCCCGGACGTCGAACAGGTGCGAACTCCAGCGGTGCGGGTCGTACTCGATCATCGCTCGCTCGCTCCGGTCATGCCGAACTCGGTCCAGGGTGTCGCCTTCTTGTCGCAAACCTCGGGCCCGAATCCCACCCGCCCCCGCTCGCCGGCCCGCCCCTCGGGAATTCGGGCCCGAGGGGCGGAGAAAAGCGGGTCCGGCCCCCGCCCGATGGGGATAATAACTCATAGGGCCCGGCGCGCGGTCGGGCCGATGGTCGGGCGAAGAGGGTCGCGCGGATGGCGGATCGGGGCGAGTCCGAGGTCGGGGGGGAAGGGGCGGGCCCGCCGGAGATCCGGCTCCGGGGGGTCCGGGTCCACAACCTCAAGGGGGTCGATGTCGACATCCCGCGCGACCGGCTCGTCGTCCTGACCGGCGTGAGCGGCTCGGGCAAGTCGAGCCTGGCCTTCGACACGATCCACGCCGAGGGGCGGCGCAGGTACATCGAGGGCCTCTCCACCTACGCCCGCCAGTTCCTCGACCAGATGGAGCGGCCCGACCTCGACCTGATCGAGGGGCTGCCCCCCACCGTCGCGATCGACCAGAAGGCCGGGACCAGCAACCCCCGGAGCACCGTCGCCACCGTCACCGAGGCGTATGATTACCTCAGGCTCCTCTACGCCAGGACCGGGACACCCCACTGCCCGACCTGCGACGCGCCGATCCGTCGCCAGGCGCCCGAGCAGGTGGTCGACTCCGTGCTCGCGCTGGGCGAAGGGCGCAAGGTGATCGTCCTGGCCCCGATGGTCCGGGCCCGGAAGGGGCAGCACCTCGACGTCTTCGGCAAGATCCGCGAGGCCCGCCTGATGCGGGCCCGGGTCGACGGCGAGATCGTCGAGGTCGACGCCGAGCCCCCCAAGCTCGCCAGGACCAAGGCCCACGACATCGAGGCCGTCATCGACCGCCTGGTCGTCCGCGAAGGACTCCGACCCCGGATCGCCGAGAGCGTCGACCTCGCCCTCAAGCTCGGCGGGGGCACGGTCCTGCTCTCGATCCAGGAGGGGGACGCCTGGGTCGACCGCCTGTCGAGCATCCGCTACGCCTGCCCCGCCTGCGGCACCAGCATCGACGAGGTCGAGCCCCGGACCTTCTCGTTCAACAGCCCCCAGGGGGCCTGCCCGAGTTGCGGCGGCCTCGGCTCGTCCTCCGCGTTCGACCCCGACCTCGTCGTGCCCGACCGCTCGCTCGCGCTCGACTCCGGCGCCGTCGCCGCCCGAGAGGCCCTGCCCCCCGCCTCCGAACTGGGCACGACGGCCGACCCCGCCCTGAGCGCGTTCCTCCGGCGGCACGGCCTGGAGCTGTCGACCCCGCTGGCCGACTGGCCCGCCCCGGCCCTGCTCGCGTTCTTCCAAGGCGAGAAGAAGGGCTACCCCGGCCTCCTGCCCGGGCTCGAAGTGGCCTACGCCGCCACCAAGGCCGAGGCCCGCCGGGCGGCGCTGGAGTCCTACCGATCCGAATCCACCTGCCCGAGCTGCCAAGGCGCCCGGCTCAGGCCCGAGGCCCGGGCCGTCCGGGTCGGCGGCCGGGCGATCCACGAGCTGACGGCCCTGACGATCGACGCCGCCCGCGCCTTCCTCGGCTCGCTCCGGTTCGAGGCCGAACAGGTCCTGATCGGCCCCCCCTTGGTCCTCGAAGTGGAGGCCCGCCTGGCGTTCCTGGAGGGGATGGGCCTGGACTACCTGACGCTCGACCGGGCGGCCGACACCCTCTCGGGCGGCGAGCTGCAGCGGGTCCGCCTGGCCACCCAGATCGGCTCGGGCCTCGTCGGCGTCTGCTACGTCCTCGACGAGCCGACGACCGGCCTCCACCCGCGCGACACCGGCCGGCTCCTGGCCAGCCTGGGCGAGTTGCGCGACCGGGGCAACAGCGTCCTGGTCGTCGAGCACGACGAGGCCACGATCCGGGCGGCCGACTGGCTGATCGACCTCGGCCCAGGCGCCGGCCCCGACGGCGGCCTGATCGTCGCCCAGGGGGTTCCCGCCGAACTGATCGCCTCGGCCCAGACCGCCACCGCCCGCCACCTCCGGGGCGACGTCCCCCCGCCGCTCGGGGCGCCCGACCGCCTGGCCCGGAGCCCCGGCCGGATCGAGATCCTCGGGGCGACCGAGCACAACCTCAAGGGGGTCGACGTCGCCATCCCCCTCGGCACCCTGACCGTCGTCTCGGGCGTCTCGGGCTCCGGCAAGAGCACCCTCGTCCACGACATCCTCGCCCGGGCCGCCCGCCGGGCCCTCGACCGCAAGGGCCCTCGCCCCGGGGCCCACCGGGCGGTCGAGGGGCTCGGGGCGATCGACAAGCTGATCGCCATCGACCAGGGGGCGATCGGCCGAGGCCCCCGGTCCACCCCGGCGACCTATACCGGCGTCCTCGACGAGCTCCGGGGGGTCTTCGCCCGGACCCGGGAGGCCAAGATCCGCGGCTACGCCCCGAGCCGGTTCAGCTTCAACGTCAAAGGGGGCCGGTGCGAGACCTGCCAGGGCCAGGGCGTCCGGAAGGTCGAGATGAACTTCCTGCCCGACCTTTACGTCCGCTGCGAAGCGTGCGAGGGGCTGCGGTACAACCCCCAGACGCTCGAATGCCGCTTCAAGGGGAAGTCGATCGGCGAGGTCCTGATGATGCGGGTCGTCGAGGCCCGGGCCCTCTTCGACGCCATCCCCAAGGTCGCCCGATCGCTCGAAGCCCTCGTCGAGGCCGGCCTCGGCTACGTCGCCCTCGGCCAGTCCAGCACCACCCTCTCCGGCGGCGAGGCCCAGCGGGTCAAGCTGGCTGCCGAGCTCGGCCGGGTCGCCACGGGCAAGACCCTGTACATCCTCGACGAGCCGACCACCGGCCTCCACTTCGCCGACGTCGCCGGCCTCCTCGTCGTCCTCCACCGCCTGGCCGACCTCGGCAATACCCTGGTCGTCATCGAGCACAACCTCGACGTCATCCGGACCGCCGACTGGGTCATCGACCTCGGCCCCGAAGGGGGAAATCGGGGAGGCCACCTCGTCGCCCAGGGGCCGCCCCGGGCCATCGCCGCCACCCCCGCCAGCGAGACCGGCCGCTGGCTCGACCTCCCCGCCGGAGGGCCGGCCCGATGACCCCGACCCCGATCGCCCCCGTCGCCCTGGCCGCCCTGATCCTCGCCATCGCCACCGGCCACGCCGGACTCCCCGCCGAGGATGGCCGGGCCCTGCTCACCCTCCTGGCATTCCTCGGCGTGCCGATCGTCGGGGCCTACGTCGCGATCGAGCGGAACCGGAGGGACGCATGACCTCGCACCGATCTTCATGCTAGGGCTTGCGGCACCTTCGCCCTCCGATAGCCGGCGAGGAGTCGCCCAAAGTCCTCTCTCGGCCTCTCATCGATCCCGTAGGTCAGGATCGAGTCGAAGAGTTCGAGTTCGTTCTCGTACACCTTGTAGGTGAGGGCCACGACGAAAAACCGCCGGCCCCCGGAAGCCAGGCAGAAGATCGTCGAATCCGAGAAGTCGCGACCATGGTGTTTCTCGATCTGCGAGACTTCCTCGGAAGTCGGCTCGACAAACTCGACGCCGGGCAAGTGCGACGGGATGTCGAGATACTCCACGGCATAGAACACGATGTCGATATTGGTCGCCTCGTCCGGCGAGATCGGGCTCCTCAAGAGCATCCTGTTGTGGCTGACATGATAGAACCAAAACTGAAATCGTCGATCGCTTGAAAACAACATTCTTTACCTCTTCATTAGTCTGCCTCGAACGGATTGGCGACCCGCCGGCCGTTCTCCCACCATTCTAACCTGGGCCAAGTCGCCGGGAATAGCTTGATCTGGAGCAATTCCCGATCGGTCATCGACGCGTCGCCGACCCCGGAGGCGGCGCGGAGGACGCCGCGAGCGACGGCGACGCTGGTCAGGTTGAAGCAGAACGACACGTCCGGATCGTCGAGGAAGCCGAGGAATGCATACCACCAGTCCTCCGGTTCATCGACGATCTGCTTCCAGGTTTCGGCGGAATGCTCGGCCGCGAATCGTTTGAGGTAGAGATTAAGCCCGAGCGCGATCAACCTTCGATGTGACATCGATCGCCTCATTCCGAAAACGAGAAGTACATCTTCAGCTCCGGAGGAGAAGTCCGCCGGTCGTACATCAGGCCGAGGTAGAGGCCGGGGGCGACCTGGCGGATCTCGTCGCGGTAGGGCCCGTAGAGGCGGGAGGTGCCCTCGTAGTCGAGGATGATCGCGGGCTGGCCGTCGAGCCAGGAGGGGCCGTGGGTGACGTTCCCTTGGATGACCCGGAGGCCGAAGAAGCGGTTGACGGCGGTGCCGGACTCGGGGCGGAAGACCTTGCCTTGCCAGGCGAGGCGGGCGGCGTCGGAGCGGAGCCTGGGGAAGCGGGCGTCGGGGTAGAGGGCCCGCCCTCGGACCTTGCCGGTCGGGATGGCGCCGGGCGGGGCCTGGCGGTAGAGGGCCTCGAGCTGGGGGCCGGAGAGGGGGACGAGGTCGTCGAGGGTCCGGATCTCGGCGGGGGCTGGCATCGGGGTTTCCTGCGACAGGGCGAGGCCGGGGAGGGCGAAGAGGGCCCAGAGCGTGAACATCGTCCGGGATGCGCGCAGCATGATCGTTGCCCCCTGTTCGGCCCGTGTCCGACCCGTCCCTTTCGACGGGTTATCGGCCGGGCGGGGCGGGGGGGACAGCGCCGGGGGAGGGGGGCGGCTCGCCGGGGGAGGGTTGCGCGGCCTCGGGCGGGGTTGTGGGCTCGGGGCCGTCCTCGTCCTCGGGCTCGTCGGGGACCCCGGGGGTGAGCCGCCGGGCGGAGACGACCTTCCAGCCGGTGTCGATCCCGTCCATCTGGACCCGGACGAGCTTGAGCCGGAGGGTGGCGGGCGGGTCGCCGCTGGAGGCGAGCTTGTCGGTGACCGAGGCGAGCACCTCGGCCTTCTCGAAGAGGAACCGGCCGTCGGCCTTGAGCGTGGGGAAGGGGCGCTTGAGGAGGCGGTCCCAGGCTTCGAGGTGGCGGGCGTAGTCGAGGGCCAGGGCGAGCTCGGGCCCTTGCAGGGGCGGCTTGGCCTCCTGGACGAGCATCTTGTAGCTGGGGATGATCCGCTTGGGGGCGAGGGTGGTCTCCGAGAGCTTGGCGAAGGCGGTGCCGAAGTCGATGGCGGCCTGCATCTGCTCCTCGGGGTCGCCGGAGGCCATCTTCTCGTAGGTCTTGTCCTTCTCGGCCTTGGCCTTGGCCTCGTGGAGGGCGTCGAGGGTCTCGGCGGCGGGGCCGAGGGGGTCCTTGGGGGTGAACCGGGCGTTGTTGGGGTCGTAGACGTACTTCTTCTCGATCTGGCGGTGGAGCCGGGCGATCGGGGCGAAACTCCCCTTGGCCCGCGAGTCGCGCGGCTTGTCGCGGCTCAGGTCGCGGAACGAGCGGATCGCCGGCGGCTCGGACACCACGCCGAGCCGGGCTTCGGCCTGGGCGTCCCCCCTGGCCAGGGCCTTCAAGTAGTCGTAGGCCACCCCCTCGACCATCCCCTTCGGCCTGGGGTCGAGCCAGTCGCGGATCGAGGGCCAGGCGACCAGCAGGCCCGCGGCCAGGGCGGCGGCCGCGAGCAGGCCGGCCCAGAGGCCTCGGCGGGATTTCCTCGGCTCGCGGGGTTCCTTGGGCACGAAGACCGAGGCATCCCCCCCGGTCGGTCCGGCCGGGGCCGACCTCCGCTTGAGCAAGGGGGCGACGGGCTCGGATTCGGCCTCGGGGACGGGCGCCGGGGCGGCCTTGGGGGCGACCTGGCGGGTGTCGCACTTGGGGCAGGTGACGGCCTGGCCGGCCTGGTCGTCCTGGACGACGAAGGCGGCCTGGCAGCTTCGGCAGCGGAGGCGAAGGCTCATCGGTCGTCCTCGGGGCCGTCGGACAGGGGGATGAAGGCGGGGCCGGGGCCTTGCCCTGGCGGGGTCGAGCCCCGGCAGCGCGGGCAGGCGTCGCCGTCGCCCCGGTGGGGCCGGGCGCAGCGGGGGCAGAGGCCGGCGGAGCGGCGGAGGTTGGCGATCGAGGGCCCGAGCGAAGCCCCCTCGGGCGTGTCGCCGAAGCTGTCGACGACCCGGGCGGCCAGGGTCGCCACGTCGGGCCCGATCGTCCCGGCCCGGACGCGAGCCTGGACCACGCCGACGAGCCATCGGGCGAGCCCGCGGTCGAGGTCGTCCAGCTCACGGCCTCGGAGGTGGAGGGTCAGGGCGTCGCGGAGCTCGATCACGCCGAGCGCGTCGCCGGCCTTCCGGCAGGCTTCGAGCCGCCCCTTCAACTCGTCGACCGCCCGCCTCCTGGCCTCGTCGAGCTCGACGAGCAGGGCCCCGGCCTCGGACCCCGGGTGGTCGCGGACGAACGCCCCGACCACGCGGTCGGCCTGGGCCCAGCGCCCGTCGGCGATCAGGCGGCGGGCCACCGCGAACAGGCGGGCCTTCTCGGCGTCGGGCTCGGGCTCGGCGACCTTCGGCGGTTCGAGCCGCTCCAGGGCCTGGGCGATCCGGTTCAGGGTCGGCAGGGCGTGCAGCTCGATCAGGTCGGCCGACCGGGTGGCGGCCTCGGCCTGGTCGATCACCACGTCGATCAGGCCGGCGGCCGAGCCCAGGACCTTGCCCACCAGCCACGCCCCCAGGCCGAAGCTGACGAGGTACGACAGGCCGACGAGCCCCATGATCCGCCGCTCGGCCCAGGTGAACTGGGCGTCGGAGGCGAGGTCCCGCGCCTGGTCGAGGAACATCGACAACCCGGCCGAGATCAGGGCGAACCGGATCCAGGGGGAGGCCGAGGCCAGGGCCCGCCGCGAGGCCCGGAGCGAGTCGTATCGCGAGCTGTCCCGGGCCGGTCGGATCATGGCAGGTCGGCCCCTCGGAGGCGGTAGCCCATCGCCCCATTATCGCCGAGGGCCAGGGGCCGACGCCACCGTCACCGTCACCGGGGCTGGAGGGTGACCGGCTCGGTGAACTCGATCCCTCGGACCTGCTCGGCCCGGAGCGGGGGCAGGTCCGAGGGCTCGGCCGAGTTGATCCAGCCCCGGCCGGTCGGCAGGTGGTGGAGGAAGTAGGCCTGGTCGCCGTTGTCGAGGAACAGGTCGTCCCTGACGTAGAAGTGGCGGCCGACGAGCAGGAGGTAGGTGCCGTCCTTCGACCAGATCAGGCGCTCGGTCCCCTCGGGCCGCCCCTTGTCGTCGCGGCCGGGGGTCAGGTCCGTGGTCCGGCCGGTCTCCAGGTGTTCGAGCCGGACGAGGAGGTTGCGGCCGGTCGGGTCGCGCGAGGGGACCTCGACGAGCCGGGCCCGGGTCGTCTCGTCGGGCGAGAGCCGGGTCGTCGTGGTCCGGGGCCCGAGAAGGTGCTGGAGGCCGAGCGTCGCCCCGGCGCCCAGGGCGGCCGAGGCCGCGACGACGAGCGCCCACGTCGCGAGCCGTCGGGTGCCGGTCATTCGCCCGAGTCGACCCAGCGGGCGACGGCGGCCGGGTCGACGGCCTCGCGGTCGAGCCGGAGCTGGCCGGGGGCCCCGGCGAGGGCATAGGCCCGGCCCGGCCAGGAGGCGTCGAAGTTGGGCCCGGGCCGGGCGATCCGGAGGGGCTCGGGCGCGACGAGGGCGGCGGCGCCCTTGAGGCCGCCGAACTGGAGCATCCCGGGCAGGTCGAGGCCGATCGGGATCTCGCCCGAGCCGTCGCCGGGGTCGAAGCCGTCGAGGTCGATCGCGGTCCGGGCCAGGCCGCCGAGCGAGGGGCGGGCGAGCAGGGCCAGCGGGCCGGCCCCGCCGAGCGCGACGAGGCTCACCTCGTGGACGTCGGGCAGGGCCTGGGCCCAGGACAGGACCGTCGCCAGGTCCTGGGCCCGGTCGCCGGCCAGGCTCGGGTTGTAGGTGTCGAAGTGGTCCCCCTGGGGCCGGCGGTCGGCCGGGCGGGCCGGGTCGAGCGACTCGCCGATCAGGAGCGGGTCGAAGCCGACGACCGACTGGCCCCGGTCGAGCAGCGCCTGGGCGATCGGGGCGGGCTCGCCGCCGGGGCCGGCCAGGTCGGCCTTCCCCCGAGGCGTGAAGAGGACCGTGAGCCGGCCGGAGGCCTGGCCGGGGGTGAGCCGGACGACCGGGACCTGCTCGCCGATCCCCTTGCGGCCGACGAGGTGGTGGGCGACGGTGAACCCTTCGCGGGCGACCTCGCGGACGAGCGAGGCGCCCGTCTGCCGGGGGGCGGGCCGCTCGATCGCCAGGCGGACGGCGTGGGCCCTCGCCAGCCGGTCGCGGCTCGCCTCCCAGGTCGAGGCGACGGGGCCCGGGGCGAGCCGGTCGAGCTGCCGGGCCTGGACGGCGATCAGCTCGGCTTCGAGCTGCTCGGGGGTCTTCGCGTCGACCGGGTAAGGGTGGTCCGACCCGAAGGTGAAGAGGTCGGCCGGCTCCTCCAGCTTGATCTCCCCCTCGCGGGTCGAGGCCGGGTCGTCGAGGCCGAGGAGGAACCGGCCGAGGAAGGCGTAGACGGCGTTCCGGCTGGTCTGGTTGTAGTTGTGGGGGAAGTCGAAGACGTCGGCGCTGACCCGGTCGGGGGCCCCGGTCTGGGCGTAGACGAGCTGGAGGTTGGGGTAGGCGTTGGTCATGGTCCGGGCGGTCCAGTCGCCGGTGGCGCCCACGATCTTCAGGGGGCGGGGGGCGGCGAGGGCGGCGATCTCGACGTTGTCGGTGCCGATCCGGAGGCCGGCGGCGTTCTCGCACGAGCACCCGCCCTGGTAGCTGTCGGAGACCATGACGACCGGGGCGGCGACCTTGACCCGGTCGTCGATCGCGGTCAGGACCAGGGTCTGGGTCGCGCCCCCGGACTCGCCGGTGACCGCGACCCGGGCGGCGTCGACGTCGTCGCGCGCGGTGAGCCAGTCGAGGGCCCGGATGCTGTTCCAGGTCTGCAAGGTCATCAGGCTGAGGCCCCACCGCTTGAGCCGGTCGTTGAGGAAGGCGTGGCCGAACGGCTTGCCGTCGGCATATCCCACCATGTCGTAGACGAAGACGACGCAGCCGAGCTGGGCCAGGCGGACGCAACGGGCCTGGACGTCGACGTTGACCCGCCCCTCGGGGTAGTGGCCGTGCGGGCAGAGCACCCCGGGTCGGCGGCCTGCGACCCGGGTCGGGCGATACAGGTTGCCCGAGAGGGTGAAGCCGGGCAGGGTCTCCAGGACCACCCGGTCGATCGCGTAGCCGTCCCGCTCCAGGGTCCCGACGACCCGGGGGTTGAGCTCGGTCCTGGGCAGCATCGGCCAGAGGCCGGTGGCCACGAGCAGCCGCTCGCGGACGGCGGCGGCCCGGTCGCGCCACGCCTGGGGCGTCCGGGGCGGGTCGAAGTCGACCCCCTCGCGGACGGTCCGGGCCTCGCCTCGCCGGGGGTCGACCGGCGAGGCCGTGGATTTGACCTGCCCCCGGATCAGGTCGAGGGCCCGGCCGGGCACGAAGTCGGGGTCGGTCGAGATCGAGAGCAGGGCGACCCCCCGGGGCGGGGCCCCCGGCTCGACGACGAGCGAGTTCGACCCGTCCTCGACGAAACGGGCCTGGCCGAACGTGACCCAGCCCGGCTTGCCGGCCGAGGGTGCGCCCGCCGGCGTGATCGTGGCGACCCGGCCGTCCCGGGCCAGCCCCCCCTCGGTCGCCTCGGTCCACCCCTTGATCGTGTAGTCCGCCGTCCTCGGCACCCGGAAGCCCAGGCGGAGGGCGGGGAAGTCGCTCGCCGTGAAGACCAGCGAGGCGGGGGCGGGCGCGGGGTCGTCGGCCAGCGCGGGGAGGGCCAGCCCGAGCAGCAGCGCGGACGATCGGGCGAGGGGTCGGCTCATCGGTCGGTGGCTCCGGCTTGGATCATTCGTCGGGGGACGCGAGCAATCTTGTCGGGAGGGCTCGCTGCGCCCGACCCACCCTACAGGTTTCGATCTCCCGGTCTGATGCCCGGCCGGTCGACCTGCACGCTTGCCGCTGGCCCCGACGGATGTTAAGACTGGTTGGCCCGGATTGCGAGCGAAATCCTCGCTCGCATCCCGCGGTCCGCTTCCGACGACGCCCTCTCCTTCGGATGCCAGGAGCTTCCCCGGACGCGACCCCTCCTTCGCGGCTTGGGCGACGCCTTCCCCGTCCTTTCGACTCGCCTCGCCTCACCCGCCGGGAGACATCATCGCATGATGGGCATCGTCCGTTCTTCGAGACGGCTCCGGCCCGTGGCCGCGCTGCTGACCACGGCCCTGACCGTCTCGGTCGCCGTCCCCCTGTTCTCGGCCGACTTCCGGCTCGACTATCAACCGGCGGCCTACGCCATCAAGGGGGCCAAGGTCGTCCCCGTCTCGGGCGAGCCGATCGAGGCGGGCACGGTGGTCGTCCGCGACGGCGTGATCGCCGCCGTCGGGCCGGTCGACCGGGTCGAGGTCCCCTTCGACGCCGAGGTGATCGACGGCAAGGGGCTGATCGTCTACCCCGGCTTCATCGACCTGTACACGACCTCGGGCCAGGCCGCCGGGGCGACCAGGTCGCTCACCGGCGCCGGGCGCGACGTGAACTACGCCGACTTCGCCCTGCCCCGGACCCCGCCCGACAATCGGAACGGGATCACCCCCGAATACGAGGTGGCCAACGCCCTCGACACGTCGAGCATCGCCGAGGAGCGGAGGAAGCTCGGCTTCACCGACGTCCTGATCGCCCCCGGCGGCGCCATCGCCACCGGCCAGAGCGCCCTGGTCGCCACCAGCGGCCTGCCCCGGCGCGAGTCGATCCTCAAGGCGCCGGTCGCCCTGCACGTCGCCCTCCGGAGCCCGAACCCCGGCTTCTTCGGCCTCGACGACGGCCACGGCCACGATCACCTGGCCGACTTCGGCACCGCCGACGCCGTCGGCGCCTTCCCCGGGCCGACCCAGGCCCCCGGCACCCCGATCGCCCCGGCCCCCGGCACGCCGGCCCCGACACCGACGCCGGCCCCGGCCGGCCGGCGAGGTGGCGCCGGGACCCCGGTCCAGTACCCGACCTCGCTGATGGGCGTGGTCGCCCACTTCCGCCAGGCGATGCTCGACGCCCAGAACCACCACGAGCGGCTGGCCTACTACGACGCCCAAGGGGGCCCCCGCCCGGCCAACGACCCGGCGCTCGACGCCCTCCACGCCGCCAGGACCCGCGCGCTGCCGGTCTGGTGGGAGGCGAATTCGCGCGACGACATCCACCGGGCCCTGGACCTGGCCGAGGAGTTCGGCACCGACGCCGTGATCGTCGGCGGCCGGGAGGCCGGCAAGGTCGTCAGCCGGCTCCGGGCCAAGGACGTCCCCGTCGTGCTCCGGCTCGACTTCCCCGAGGAGCCCAAGGTCCCGACCCCCGCCGAGTACCAGAAGAAGGCCGCCGCCGAGCGCGACGAGCCGATCAAGGTCCTGGCCGAGAAGGACGCCGCCTGGAAGGAGCGGGTCGCCGTGGCCAGGACCCTGGCCGCCGCCAACGTCCGCTTCGCCTTCGCGGCCGAGGGGGCCGGCAACAACGCGGCGAACTTCCACGCCCAGCTCCGCAAGGCGATCGCCGCCGGCCTGACCCGCGAGGCCGCCCTCGACGCCCTGACCCGCCGGGCCGCCGAGATCGCCGGCCTGGGCAAGCGGCTCGGCACGATCGAGAAGGGCAAGCTCGGCCACCTCACCGTGATGACCGGCCCGATCGGCGAGGAGAACAGCAAGGTCCGCTACATCCTGGCCGAAGGGATCAAGTTCGACCTGGAGAAGTCCGCCGCCGCGGCCACCCCCGCCAAGGGCCAGGGCGGCGACGTTGCCAAGGGCAAGGCCCGCCGCAAGGGTGGCGACGCCGCCAAGGAGGAAGGGGCCGAGGTCGCCAAGGCCGAGGAGCCCAAGGTCGACGAGGCCGCCCGCAAGCAGGCCGAGGTGGCGGCGAGGACCGACACCCGGTCCGAGGATGACAAGGGGCCGCAGGCCCCCTTCGTCGACATCGCCACCGAGTTCGACGCCGACCGCAAGCCGACGATCCGGACCGGGGGGAACGTCCTGATCAAGGACGCGACGATCCTCACCGTCACCCGGGGGACGATCCCCAGGGGGTCGATCCTGATCCGCGACGGCAAGATCGCCGAGGTCGGCCCCGACGTCGTCGCCCCCGAAGGGGTGACGGTGATCGAGGCGGCCGGGATGGTCGCGATGCCGGGGATCATCGACACCCACTCGCACCAGGCGGTGCAGGGCGGGGTCAACGAGATGAGCCTGTCGATCGTGCCCGAGGTCCGCGTCAAGGACGTCGTCACCGGCGACGACCCGGGGATCTACCGGGCCCTGGCCGGCGGGTCGACCACCGCCCGCCTGCTCCACGGCTCGGCCAACACCATCGGCGGCCAGGACGCCGTGATCAAGCACAAGCCCGGCACCCCCGGCCGCGACCTGATCCTCAAGGAAGGCCCGCAAGGGGTGAAGTTCGCCCTCGGCGAGAACGTCACCCGCCGGACCGGTCGCTTCCCCAACACCCGGATGGGCGTCGAGGCGACGATCGAGCGGGCCTTCGAGGAAGGCCGGGCGTACCGGAACGCCATGAATGCCCACGAGGCCGCCAAGGCCAAGGGGGAGGCCGGCCCGCCCCCGCGCCGCGACCTCCGGCTCGAAGCGCTCGCCGGCATCCTCGACGGGTCGATCAAGATCCACAGCCATTGCTATCGGTCGGACGAGATCCTGATGCTCCTGCGGGTCGCCGCGCGGTACGGCGTCCGGGTCCAGTCGCTCCAGCACGTCCTGGAAGGGTACAAGGTCGCCGCCGAGATCGCCGCCCACGGCGCCAGCGCCTCGACCTTCTCGGACTGGTGGGCCTACAAGATCGAGGCGTTCGACGCGATCCCGTATAACGCGGCGTTGATGAACCAGGCCGGGGCCTCGGTCGTCATCAAGAGCGACTCCGAGGAGCTGATCCGCCACCTGTATCTCGAAGCGGCCAAGATGGTCAAGTACGGCAACGTGCCCGAGGACCAGGCCCTGGCCATGATCACCATCAACGCCGCCCGCGAGCTGGGGCTCGACCGCCGGATCGGCTCGATCGAGGTGGGCAAGGACGCCGACGTCGCGATCTTCAACGCCCACCCGTTCGACGGCTTCGCCCGCTGCGAGCTGGCGATCATCGACGGCGAGGTCCAGTTCCAGCGCAAGTCGCTCGACGGCAAGCTCGTCGCCCGGCCCGGCGACCACGCCGCCATGCCGATCGCCGCGCTGGCGGAGGCGAAGGCCAAGGTGCTCGACCTGGCGACGGCCTCGGGCGGGAGGTACGCGATCGTCAACGCGAACATGCACCCGGTCTCCGGCCCCGACGTCAGGAACGCGACGATCATCATCGCCGGCGGCAAGATCGAGGCGGTCAGCAATGGCCAATATGTGTTCGACACCTCGAATGCCAAGGTGATCGATGCGGCGGGGCTCGACGTCTGGCCCGGCCTGATCGACGCCGGCACGCAGCTCGGCCTCTACGAGGTCGGCAGCCTCCAGGAGACCCAGGACTCGGCCGACTCCGCCGAGTTCCAGCCCGAGCTTCGGGCCAGCATCGCGCTGCACCCCGACAGCGAGCTGCTGCCGGTGGCGCGGGCCAACGGCATCCTCTCGGCCTTCGTCCAGCCGACCGGCGGCGTGATCTCCGGCCAGGGGGCCGTGATCAACCTCGACGGCTGGGTCCCCACCGAGATGCTGGTGATGGACAAGGCCGGGCTTGTCGTGAACATCCCCCGCTACGTCACCATCGATCCCGAGAACCCCCGCCGCCGGGGCGGCTTCGGCGCCGGTGCCGCCGGGGGCGACCCCAACGCGACCCGCAAGGACCGCCTGGAAGCGATCCGCGAGCAGTTTCGCCGGGCCCTGGCCTACGACAAGGTCGTCACCGCCGCCCGGGACCGCAAGGCCCTCGCGCCGACGCCCGACCCCAGGCTCGCGGCCCTGGCCCCGTATGCCAGGGGGGAGAAGCCGGTCGTCTTCCTGGCCAACGCCCGGGTCGAGATCCTCGACGCCCTCAAGCTCGTCGAGGAGCTGAAGCTCAAGGGGATCGTCTCCGGCGGCGCCGAGGCCTGGAAGGTGGCCGACTCGCTGAAGGCGGCGAAGGTCGCGGTCATCATCGCCGGCACGCTCCGCCTGCCGACCGAGGCGACCGACCCTTACGACTCGCCCTACGCCAACCCGGCGAAGCTCCACGAGGCGGGCGTGACCTTCGCGATCAAGTCCGGCGGGTCCGACTTCGGCACCGCCGCCCGCAACCTGCCCTATGACGCGGCCGTGGCCGTCGCCTTCGGCCTGCCCGAGGCCGCCGCCCTCCGCGCGGTGACGCTCACCCCGGCGACGCTCCTCGGGGTGGCCGACCAGCTCGGCTCGATCGAGCCGGGCAAGCGGGCCAACCTGGTCATCACCGCCGGCCACGTGCTCCAGCCGACGACCGAGGTCAAGGGCCTCTTCATCGCCGGCAAGCCCCTGGCCCCCGAGAGCCGCCACACCCGGCTCTACGCCAAGTACCGCGCCCGCCTCGCCGAGGTCAAGGCCGGCACGGCCCCCCTGGGCATCGACGTCGACCCCGGCTCGGCCGCCATCACGCCCACCGCCCCCGCCCCGTCCTCCAACGGGCCGGCCGGCGGCCAGAAGTGAGCGGTCGAGCCTCGTCGGTTTCTCAAGTCCTCGGCCGTCTACCCAAGGGCGGCCGAGGGCAACTCTCTTCCCGGAAGGGGCAGACGATGTCCGTGGCGACGTTCGACCGCGATTCGATGGCACGCTGGCATGCCGAACGGCAGATGGCGACCGACCCCGGGATCAAGGTCATTTATTATCTGAAGACGGGCGCCCCCGAACGCGAAATCCGCCTCGTCGAGGTCAACGATCAGATCGTCGCCCGTGACGCCGACCCGACCGAGCCGCTCGACTTCGGGGTCGACCGGGGCCAGGAGAACGGCCATGTGCTGATGATCGTCGACGTGACCCCCGATCAGTGGGCCGAGATCGAATCCGGGAAGATCGCGCTCGCCGACGGTTGGTCGCTGAAGGACGCCATCCTCATCTCCAGGCGCGGGTGACTGCGGTGAATGCCTACCAGAAGATCTGGTGGGATCAGGTGCTTTCGGATCATTCCGTCCTGGTCCTCCTGCGACGGGAGGACGCGCACCCGTGCCACCAGCTCCATTATCTGCAAATGGTGACGGAGAAATTGGGCAAGGCGTATTTCTGGAAGGACCGGGCACCCGGAAAAGGCCACGCTTCTTTCAAGCAGTTCCTTCAGGCCCTCAACAATCGCCAGGGCTCGAAAAATCGCCCGGCCTTGGAAGAACGGTTACGGATCGCTCGGCTGTTCGGCTTCCGGAGTCCGGATGCCTTCGAATCCTCGATCAAGTCGAGCATCCCGCTGGCGCGGGAGATCGAGCAGCTCGCCCCCGCGCTCGCGGGGGATGACGGCCCGAATCCCGAATATCCCTGGCCGCGGATGCAACCCGTTCACGCGCCCGCATCCTTTGAATTTCCGATCTGGGATCGGCTCAACGGATCGGGGAAGGGCCATCAACTCCTGAAGATGATCGACCGCGCCGTCCTGAAATTCCCCGAGTACGCCTGACCGGCTTCGGCGAGACTCACCGCCCCACGATCGCCAAAGCCAGGGCGAGCGAGTTGAGCCGGGTGGCGACGGTGTCGGCGCGGGACATGAAGGCGACGGGGGCGGTGGTGCCCCGGAGGACCCCGCCGAAGCGGCAGTCGGCGGTATACATGATCGCCTTGACGGTGAGGTTGGCCGAGAGCAGGTCGGGGAAGACCATCGCGTCGGCCGCGCCGACGACCCGGCCCTCGACCCGCTTCTTCGACCCCGCGTCGGGCGAATAGGCCAGGTCGAAGGAGAGCGGCCCCTCGATCGTCGCGAGGCCGAACTCGCCCGAGGCGGACCTGCGCTTCAGCTCGGCGGCGTCGACCGTCTCGGGCATGCTCGGGTTGACCGACTCGGAGGCCGCCATCATCGCGACCCTCGGCCCGTCGACGCCGAGGGCCAGGGCCACCTCGATGGCCTGGCGGACGATGTCGACCCGGGTCGCCAGCTTCGGCTTGATCGAGATCCCGGTGTCGGCCATCAGGAACCGTCGGCCGTCGCGGGGGACCTCCATCAGCACGACCTGGCAGACCACCCGGCCCACCCGGAGGCCGTGCTCGGGGTCGAGCACCGCTCGCATCAGGGCCGGGGTAGAGATCTGCCCCTTGGCCAGGACCCGGGCCCGCCCCTCGCGGGCGGCGGCGACCGAGGCGACCGCCTGGCCCTCGGCGTCGGGGGCGTCGACGAACCGGAAGCCGTCGAGGGGGATGCCCGACCGCTCGGCCAGGTCGCGATACCCCGCCTCGGGGCCGACCACCGTCGGCTCGACCCAACCGCGGTCGGTCGCGACCCGGAACGCTTCGAGCACCGTCCGATCGGCCGAGCCCATCACGGCGACGGGGACCGGCCCCCCCTGGGCGTCGGCCCGGGCGTGCAGTTCGTCGAAGCCGGGCAGGCCGGCGGCGGGGTCGGGGCCCGGGTCGGTCATGATCCCGTCCATTCCGGCTTGCGCTTCGCCAGGAAGGCGGCCATCCCCTCCTGGGCGTCGCGCCGGCCCGCGTTGTCGACCATGACGGCGGTCGCCCTGGCATAGGCCGAGGGCTCGTCGAGGGGGAGGCCGTCGTAGAACGCCGCCTTGCCCAAGCGGACCGTCAGGGGGCTCGAACCGAGGATCGCCTCGGCCCACTCGCGGACCACGCCGTCCAGGCCGTCGGGCGGCACCACCCGGTTGACCAGGCCGAGGGCTTCCGCCCTCGCGGCCGAGATCGCCGAGCCGGTCAGGAGCATCTCCAGGGCCGCCCTCGGCGGGACCACCCGGACCAGCGGGACCATCGGCGTCGAGCAGAACAGGCCGATCTTCACCCCGGGCGTGGCGAACGTCGCCCCCTCGGCCGCGACCGCCAGGTCGCACGCCGCGACGAGCTGGCACCCCGCCGCCACGGCCGCCCCCTGGACCCGGGCGATGACCGGCTGCGGCAACGCCCGCAACCCCTGCATCACCCGCGAGCACCGCCCGAACAGCGCGGCATACTCGCCCTCCGACCGCCCGACCATCTCCCCCAGGTCGTGCCCCGAGCTGAACACCGGCCCGTTCGCCGCGATCACCACCGCCCGGGCCGAGCCGTCGCCCGCCACCGCCGCCAGCTCCGCTTCGAGCCGGGCCAGGAGCCCTTCCGAGAGGGCGTTCCGCCGCTCGGGCCGGTCCAAGGTCCAGGTGACGACGCCGCCCGACGCCTCGACGATCAAGCCGTCCGATGCCATCGCTTCGGCCTCCCCCGGCTCAAGGCAGGATGTCCCGGACGGCGACCTGGCCGACCTGGGAGCCCATCACGATCAGCGGGACCGAGGCCCGGACGTCGAAGATCGCCTGGTCCTGGTACGAGGCCTTCTGCCCGCGGCCGGTCGGATTCGTATAAACCTCGACCTGTCGCTTGGGGAGGTTCACGATCCAGTAAGCCGGGATGCCCGCGGAGGCGTAGCCCCGCCACTTCAGGCCACGGTCGTAAGCGTAGGACGAGTCGGCGACCTCCACGACGACGGCGGCCTCGCTCGCCTGCGGGGTCCTGTTCTGGAATTGGGACCTCGGCCCTCGCACGATCGCGAGGTCGGGCTCGGGCCGCGACCGAGCATTGAGCTGGAGCGACTTGTCTTCGCGGACGATCCAGCCCGCGGGGACGATCGCCCGCAGCCCCTCGCCGAGCGTGTCGACGGTAGAGTCGTGCGGGTCCCCCTTGGTCATCATGCGGAGCAGCCTACCTCCGAGCAGCTCGACATGAGCATCGCGGGGGAAGACCCCGGCCTCGATCATCTTGAGGAATTGCCCGACGTCGAGCCGGTATGGCTTCGCTCGCGAGGCTGTGACGTCGGTGGCCATGCTTCGGCAAGCTCCTCGGCTCAGGGCAGGATGTCCCGGACGGCGACCTGGCCGACCTGGGAGCCCATCACGATCAGCGGGACCGAGGCCCGGACGTCGAAGATCGCCTGGTCCTGGTACGAGGCCTTCTGCCCGCGACCGGTCGGCCCCGTATAAACCTCGACCTGTCGCTTGGGGAGGTTCACGATCCAGTAGATCGGGATGCCCGCGGAGGCGTAGCCCCGCCACTTCGGCCCGCGGTCGATCCCATGGGAGGATTCGGACGCCTCGACCAGGAAGGCGATATCCGCCGGGCCGGGCGTTGCGGCCCGATACCGATCGTCCGGCCCCCGGATGATGGCGATGTCGGGCTCGGGCCGCCAGTACCGGCCGAGTTCGACCGCTTTTTCCTCGCGCACGATCCAGTCGGGGGGAAGGAGTCGGTTGAGGGTTCGACCCAGGCGACCGACGGTGAAATCATGGGGCGGATATTTGGTCATCTGTTGAACCAGCACGCCCCCGAGCAGCTCGACGTGGGCATCGTCGGGGAAGACGCCCGCCCCGATCATCTTGAGGTATTGCCGGACGCTCAGGCGGTAGAGCTTCGCCCGGTCCGCGGTGACGTCGGTGGCCATGCTTCGGCAAGCTCCTCGGCTCAGGGCAGGATGTCCCGGGCTGCGACCGGGCCGACCTCTCGACCTTCGATCGTGACGGGAATCTCGGCGGCCTCGTCGAATGTGACCAAATTTTGATAGGAAGCCGATCGGCCCTGGCCGGCGGGTCCGGAGTAAACCTCGATCTGGCGCTTTGTCAGGTTCACGATCCAATAAGCCGGGATGCCGACGGCGGCGTAGCGGCGCCACTTCGAGCCGCGATCGATCCGATAAGAGGAGTCGGCGACCTCGACGACCAGGGCGACATCGGCGGCGGCCGGGGAATGGTCCCGGTAGAGTGCCCGGGGGCCTCGGGTCAGGGCGAAGTCGGGCTCGGGCCGCCAGTAATCGCCGAGGTCGAGAGGGACCTCCTGATGGATGATCCAGCCGGCCACCATCATCGATTTGATCGTGTCATAAAGCTGACCGATGGCGAAGGTGTGGGGGGCCTTTTTTGTCATCAGGTCGACGAGCATCCCCCCGAGGAGTTCGACGTTATGGTGGTCGGGGAAGACGCCCGCCTCGATCATCTTGAGGAACTGGCGGACGTTCAGGCGATAAGGCTTCCAGCCGCTCGGGGTGGCCCTGGCCTGGGCCTGGCCCTGGGGCGGGACGTCGGTGGCCATCGGCAACTCCTGGGGTTCGACGGAGGGCGGCGGTCCGCAAGCCTTCGGCGTTCGGGAGCCCGCGCTCAGCGGCGCGGGAGAATCGCGGCGACGGCGACGTGACCCTGGGCCGCCCCGCCGAGGATGACGGGGACTTCGGCATCCTCCTCGAAGATGGTCGTTTCTCGGTAGTACGCCCGTTCCCCCCGACCCGCCGGGTTCGCATAGACCTCGATCCGGCGAGCCGGGAGATTCACGATCCAGTAGGGGTCGATCCGGGCCGCCGCATAAAGTCTCCATTTCCGGCCGCGGTCGATCACATAGGATGAGTCGGAGACCTCGACCAGCAAGGCCACGTCCTTCGCCCTCGGCGTGCGATTGTCGAAGAGTTCCTCGGGGCCCCGATAGACGGCGACGTCCGGCTCGGGCCGCCAGTACCGGCCGAGGACGATCGCCTTCTCCTCGCGGGCGAACATCGGAGCGAGCAGCATCCCGCCGAGGAGCTTGCCGAGCCGGCTGACGGCGTAATCATGGGGGGGATGTCGCGTCATGCGTTCCGCCAGGAGGCCCCCGAGCAATTCCACCCGGACATGATCGGGGAACACACCGCCCTCGATCATCTTCAGATACTGGCGGACAGTCAGGCGGTAGGGTTTCCACCCTCGCAGGGCGGCCCTGGCCTGGGCCTGGGACGGGACGTCGGTGGCCATCGAGGGGTGCTCCGGGCGGGTTATCGGGTCAGGGCCTTGTAGCGGATCCGGTGGGGCTGGTCGGCCTCGATCCCGAGCCTCTCCTTGCGCTGGGCCTCGTAGGTCTGGTAATTCCCGTCGCACCAGACGACCTTGCTGTCCCCCTCGAAGGCGAGGATGTGGGTGGCGATCCGGTCGAGGAACCAGCGGTCGTGGCTGATCACCACGGCGCAGCCGGAGAATTCGAGGATCGCCTCTTCGAGGGCCCGGAGCATGTCGATGTCGAGGTCGTTGGTCGGCTCGTCCAGCAGGAGGACGTTGCCGCCGGACTTGAGGAGCTTGGCCAGGTGGACCCGGTTCCGCTCGCCGCCGGAGAGGTTGGCGACCTTCTTCTCCTGGTCGGGCCCCTTGAAGTTGAACGAGGCGACGTAGGCCCGGGCCGGGATCTTCCGCTTGCCCAGGATCACCTGGTCGACGCCGTCGGTGATCTCCAGGAAGATCGTGTTCTCGGGGTTGAGGGTCTCGCGGCTCTGGTCGACGTAGGAGGTGACCACGGTCTCGCCCACGCGGAGGGTGCCGCCGTCGGGGGCCTCCTGGCCGACGATCATCCGGAACAGGGTGGTCTTGCCCGCGCCGTTGGGGCCGACGATGCCGATGATCCCACCCGGGGGGAGCCGGAAGGTCATGTCCTCGACGAGCAGGCGGTCGCCGTAGCCCTTCTTGACCCCCTCGGCCTGGACGACGAGGTCGCCGAGGTGGGGGCCGGGGGGGATCTGGAGGACGATCGCCTCGTCGCGGCGGTCGGCCGCCTCGCCGGCGAGCTGCTCGTAGCGGGCGAGCCGGGCGCGGTTCTTGGCGACCCGGGCCCTGGGGGCCATCCGGACCCACTCCAGCTCGCGGGCGAGGGTCTTGCGACGGTTGCTCTCCTGCTTCTCCTCCTTGGCCAGCCGGTCCTGCTTCTGCTCCAGCCAGGAGGTGTAGTTCCCCTCCCAGGGGATGCCCTGGCCGCGGTCGAGCTCCAAGATCCAGCCGGCGACGTTGTCGAGAAAGTAGCGGTCGTGGGTGACGGCCACCACCGTCCCGGGGTACTCCGAGAGGTGCCGCTCGAGCCAGGCGACGGACTCGGCGTCGAGGTGGTTCGTCGGCTCGTCCAGCAGGAGGACGTCGGGCCGCTCCATCAGGAGCTTGCAGAGCGCGACCCGGCGCTTCTCGCCGCCGGAGAGGGTGGCGACGGCGGCGTCGCCGGGCGGGAGCCGCATGGCGTCCATGGCGATCTCGACGTTGCGGTCGAGCTCCCAGCCGTTGGCGGCCTCGATGGCGTCCTGGACCTTGCCTTGCTCGTCGAGGAGCTTGTCCATCGCGTCGGGGTCGAGCGGCTCGCCGAGCCGGGCGTTGATCGCGTCGAACCGGGCCAGGAGGTCGCGGGTCTTCTTGACGGCGAGCTCGACGTTGCCCCGGACGTCGAGCGAGGCGTCCAGCGTCGGCTCCTGCGCCAGGTAGCCGATCCGGGTCCCGGGCGCCGGCCGGGCGGTGCCGACGAAGTCCTTGTCGACCCCGGCCATGATCCGCAGCAGGGTGCTCTTGCCCGCGCCGTTGCCGCCGAGCACGCCGATCTTGGCACCGGGGTAGAACGAGAGCCAGATGTTCTTGAGGATGTCGCGCTTGGCGATCGACTTGGACAGGTTCTCGATCGTGAAAATATATTGCGGGGGCATGACCTGACCCTGATCGGCTCGGGAGGGGTGGGATGAGCCTCCGGCCGCCCCGCGAGGCGACCGCCGGCCCCTCTCAAGTAGACCCGATGGCGCGGCGCGGCGGAAGTCCGATCCGCCGGCCGGGGGCTCAGGGGGCGACCCGGGCGACGTCCCACCGGGCCTGGCAGGCGTGGGCCCGCTCGGGGAAGTGGTTGGCCCGGCAGGACGGGCAGTTGACCAGCCTCGAGGGGCCCCGGAGGTCGCCACTCGCGGGGATGCCCTGGGCCAGGTAGATCATCAGGAGCACGACCGCGAGGATATGCAGGCCGGCGTCGCTGACGCAATCTCGGACGACACTCATCTTCGAGCCTCCCCACCGGGCCAATCACCGAGCACCGGGCATCGCGAGCGATCGGGTGGGCGGAGGCGGGGGCATTCCAGGGAGAGGGTCGGGCCGGATCTGGCGGCCCGACGTGCCCGGGTTCCGTCCACGGTTCGAGGGACAACCCGTCGGGGCGAAGGCCGACGAATTCCCTCGTTGAGATAATCGGGAATCGGCCGGCCCGGCCGACAGCCGGTCCGGCCCCGTCCCGACCCCGACGGGAAACGTCGAGGGCCGGTTCGGGGCCCCGTCCGGGTGTCGGGGCGATCTCGGCCCCGGTCAATACTTGGCCGGCCCCTTGGGGGCCTTGGCCGCGCGGGTCGCATGGCCCGGGCGGAGGGCGGCGGTCTGGACCGTGCCTGGGGTGTTGGTGGTGGCGCCGGCGGCCCCGGTGTCCCTGGTGGAGCCGTTGGTGGCGCTCGAGGTGCTGGCCGAGAGGTTGCCGGTCTTCTGGCTGGTCCCCACCAGCGCCCTGTTCTGGGCGATGTAGGGGCTGGTGGTCTTGATCAGCCTCTTGCCGCTGATGGTGTAGAACGTCCCGCTGGGCAGGGTCGGCAGCACCCGGACCTTGGTCGGCCCGGCGAAGTGGCCCGGCGTCCCCGCGAAGACGATGTCGCTGGTGCCGGTGCTCTTGACGAAGGTGACGTGCCCCCTGCGGCCGAACTGGAAGTTCCGCGACGACCCCTGGGCCAGGGTGTTCTTGCCGTACCAACCTTGCTCGGTGGCCGGGCCGCCGCCGGCCTGGAGGTTGTTGGTGCCGAAGGTCCCGCCGCCGAGGGTGACCGGGTTGGTCACGTCGGGCGCGATCGTGATGTTGTCGTTGGCCTTGGAGCCGTAGACGACGATCGAATCGACGTTGGCCACGGTGGGCTGGAGGACGTCGGTGACCCCGTTGACGCTGACGTTGATGGCGCCGTTGGACTGGGTGACGTTGATCGTGTTGGTCCCGCCGTCGGTCCGGGGCAGGGGGGTGACGACCAGCACGCCGGGCACCGTCGTCGAGGTGGAAAGGTCGTCGGCGAAGAACCGGACGGCGCCGGTGCTGGCCTGGTTGACGGTGATGGCGGTCGTGCCGACGAAGCTGGTCAGGCCCGAGGTCGGGTCGGTCACGGTGTACTGGAGCGAGTCGGAGCCGAGGAAGCCGGGGTTGGGGGTGTAGGTCAGCGTGCCGTTGGCGGCGTTGAAGTTGCTGACGGTGCCGTTGGTCGGCTGGGTGACCAGGGCGTAGGTCAGCGGGGCGGTCTCGGTCGTGTTCGGGTTGGTCCCGGCGAGCTGGATCGTGGTCCCGCCGAGGGTCGGGACCGAGACGGTCTGGGGCGAGGCGATCGGCCGGATCGCCACCGGCGTGGCGGTCGAGGCGACGTTCACCGTGATGGTGTGATACTTGTAGTTGCCCGGCGACTCGATCGACGTGGTCCCGGCCCGGTTGACGTTGTCGCGGACGCCGACGAGCAGCGAGATCGGGCCGGAGTAGCCGGTCGTCGGCGTGAGGGTGACCAGGCCGGTGGAGGAGACGGTGGCCGTGCCGTTGGTGACCGCGGTGAAGCTGGTGGTGCCGCTGGTGGAGGTCGAGACGCCGCCCTGGACGGTGTACGTCACCGGGTCGCTGGGGGGCGTGGCCACGGCGGTGAGCTGGAGCTTGAGGACCTGGTTCTGGCCGATGTTGATCGACGGGTCATACGGCCCGAGGAAGGGGCGCGAGGGGTTGGTGGTGTCGAAGGCCGAGACGGTGACCGGGAAGCTCTGGGTGGTCGTGGTCCCGTCGGTCACGTCGGTCGCGGTGACGGTGACCGTCGAGGTCGCGTTGGCCGGCGCCTGGGTCGTGTCGATGTGGATCACGCCGTTGGGGTTCGTCGAGGACAGGCTGGCCTGAGTGAAGGTGATCGGGTCGACCGGGCTGGTGACCGCGCCGCTGGCGTCGGCCTTCTTGGCCACCTGGGTCATCTCGGTGAGGATGTTCTGGCCGGCGACGATCTGGCCGAAGATCGTGTGGTTGTAGTTGAGGAACGTCGGCGAGCCGGTCGTGATGAAGAACTGCGAGTCGTTGGTGTCGCTGCCGGCGTTGGCCATGGCGAGCTGGCCGGTCCCGGTGAAGGCGACCTGCTGGACGAACTCGTCGGCGAAGGGGGCGGCGAAGACCTGCCCGGTCCCGTTGCCGTTGAGCGAGCCGCCCTGGACGATGTAGCTGTTCGCGTCCGGGAAGCCGCTGGCGACCCGGTGGAAGGTCTGCGGCGGGGTCGCGGCGGCGGCCGGCGAGGGGACGTAGTAGTTCTTGCCGGCGAACGCCGCGGCCTGCGTGGTGAGGGTGGACGTGGTGGTCGTCCCGTTGATCAGGCTGCTGATCTTGGCGACCGTGTTGGGCGTCAGGTCCTGGAAGAGCTGGAAGGTCATGGTCCCGCTGAAGGCGGGGTCGCTGGCGCCGCTGGAGGCGTGGGTCACGCCGATGGTGAGGAACTGCCCCTGCGCGACCGCCGCCTTGACCTGAGGGTTGCTCGAGGTCACCGTGAACGTCTGGGCGTGGGTGGTCCCGCCGACCAATGGGACCTGGTAGCCCTGGAACTGCGGGGAAGTGACGGCGGCGATCGGGGCGAGCGAGGCGGTCATCAACGAACGCCCTTCCAGCGGCTCCAGATGGAGCCAGCGCCCGGCCTTGGACCGGCCCCTCGACCCCGCGTCCACCCGGCCGATAGCCTGCCTACCCGTGCGGTCGAACATCCGGCACCTCCGACCCTGGAATCTCCCGCCGGCCCGGTGCGGTGGGCGAACCCTCCCCGCGCCTTCGACGGCACTCTCTGGAGGTCAGGGATCGGTCGTAGCGGTCGAGCGACTTGAGCCGGATCGTTCGAAAACGACGACGGCGGGCCGCGCCCCGGGGCGCGACCCGCCGTCCGACCGGCCGGGTCAGCTCGCGGAAGTCAAGGGCCGATCAGGGGTTGGCCTTGCGGAGCGAGAACGTGGTGAAGGTCACGCCGTCGTCTTCCATCAGGCCGTAGCCGCCGCCGTCGGAGAGGTACTTGGCGAAGACGGAGAAGTCGGGCAGCTTGAGCTTGTCGAAGATCTTGGCCAGGTCGGGCCCGTTGGGGCCGGCCTTGAGCTGCTTCTCGAAGTCGCCGTTCTTGAGCATCTCGTAGGTGACCCGGGCCTGCTCCTCGGCCTTGGTGAAGGTCAGGGAGCTGGTCTTGGCCGGGATCTGCTTGGCGATGGCCTGGAACTTGGGGTCGTCGGCCAGGGTGGTGCCGCCGCCGCGGAGGGCGGATTCGAGCAGGGCCGGCTCGCTGGCGACGTAGAGGGTGTCCTTGGCGATGGCCATGCTGGCGACGCCGCTCTTGAACGGGTTGTTGTTGGCCCCGTTGCCGGCGTTGGGCATCTCGGGGAGCTTGAAGTCGTAGATCGTGGTGCCCTGGAACTCCCGCTTGGCGGGGGCCCCGCCGGCCATGCCGATGAGCTTGTTCAGGGTGTTGCCGAAGGCTTTGGCGTCCTCCAGGGCGACGCCGAAGAGGAGCCGCTGGCTGTCCGGGCCGGCCGGCTTCTTGAAGTCGCTGACCAGGGTCAGGCGGTCGCCGAGCGGGCCGAAGATGTCCTTCTGGAGGCTGATCGGCTCGCCGCCGTTGGCGCCCACCATCTGCTGCTCCAGCAGGTTGAGCATGCCCGGCTGGAACAGGTTGACCAGTTCATTGAGGGCGTTGTAGGCCCCGTCGAGGTCCCAGCTGAGGGTCTGGTAGGTCGAGACGGTCGCCGGCACCCAGGGCTCGGGCCGGAGGCTGGCCTGCGGCATCGCGAACATCTTGAGGACGCCCTGCGTCGGCGCCGGGGCGAGGAAGTAGACCTTGCTGAGGCTGTCGTACGGGCCGGTGTTGAAGGTGAAGGTGCCCGAGGCCGCCTTCAGGCCATTCAGGCCGGTGATCTGGAGCAGGCCTTCGGGGTTCTGGGCGGCGTTGGCGTTGTTGCCGCCGGCGGCCTGGGCCGCCTGGCCCGCCTTGATCAGGAGCTTGATGGCCTTGTTGATGTCGAGGAACCAGGAGACCGGGGCTTCGGTGCCGAGCTTGGTCCGGGCCTTGGCGAACGACTCGACCGAGGCCAGGGCGTCGCTCCGGCCGTCGGCGTGCGAGAGGCAATCCTTGAGCATGTCGAGGTCGGAGCAGAGGTGGAAGACGCTGCCGGTGTTGGTCCAGACCAGCGGCGGGTTGGGCTTGTCGCCGTCCTTGGGGGGCTGCACGATGTGCAGGGTGAGCCCCTTGAACGACTCGGTGCCGACCTTGGCGTTGGCCCCCTCGGCCTGCTTCGTCGACTTCATCATCACGTCGGTCATCAACTTCTCGTTCTTGCCCGCGTCGGCGGTGATCAGGAGCGAGACGGGGATCTTCGGGTCGTTCTTGGACAGGACGGCCAGGCTGGCCGGGCCCTGGGGCAGCGAGAGCAGCTCGCCGAGGGTGACGCCGAGCTTCGCCTTGACTTCCTTGCTGCCCTGGTCGACCTTCTCGGCGATGCTGTCCTTGAGCGGCTTCAGCGCCGGGTCGGACAGCATCTGGCCGAACTGGCTCTTGCCGAACGAGTCGCGGAGCTCGGCGACGTCCTTGACCTTGAAGAAGAAGAGCGTCGAATCCGGCAACACCTTCTCCGGCTCGGCGGCGGTCGCCGAGGCCGCGAGGGCGGCCAGCCCGAGGCAGCCGGTCAACGCGAGACGGAGGGCCGTCCGCAACGGGGTACGCATCAAAGGAGGCTCCGTTTCCTGCAACTCGCCCCGGCCGAGGGGCCGGTGGGCGGATCAACTAGCCCCCGGCCCGTCCGTCGGGCCGGGGTCGTCCTCGAAGCGACCGGGACGGGCAAGGGGGCACGCGCCCCCGGGCCCGGCGGTCGTTGGGCGCCGGTCGCCGGACCGGCCCCGGGCTCGACAAGGTTTCAGCGCGACTCGACGCCCGGCCGGCCCGATCCGGCCTTCGGTGCGGGCCCCTGGGCCGTGGGGCCCGCCGGCTTGATCCGCCGGGGCGGGTCGAGGTAGCGGTTGCCCGTGTTCGGGTTGTCCTTGTCGAAGGAGAAGGCCTCGCGGTTCTTCAGGAAATCCTTGACGTAGCCGATCGGGATGGCGAAACCCAGGTTCTCGCCCATCGTCGACTTCATGTTGATCACGCCGATCACCTCGCCCCTGAGGTTGAACAGCGGCCCGCCCGAGTTGCCCGGGTTGATCGCCGTGTCGGTCTGGAGGTAGACCAGGCCCTCGAAGTTGCGGTTCCGGGTGCTGACGATCCCCTGCGAGACGCTCCGCTCCAGGCCCAGGGGGTTGCCCACGGCGAAGACGCCGTCGCCGGCGTTGAGGTCGTCCAGGCTGCCGAGGTAGACGTGGTCCAGCTTCAGGTCCTTCGGCGGCGGGATCTTGAGCAGGGCGAGGTCGACGAACGGGTTGAGCGCGACGATCGCCACGTCCTCGATCTTGCGGCGGCGGAGGCCGTTGGGCGTGTTCTCGTAGAGGATGGCCGAGACCCGGGTCTCGCCCTCGATGACGTGGTGGTTGGTGACGGCATACCCCTCGTCGTTGAGGATGAAGCCCGAACCCTTGCCGCCCGGCGTCTCGATCGAGATCACCGCCTCGCCGAACCGGCGGACCAGGTCCTTCACCGGCGTCGCCTTGAGGTCGCCCGACTTGAAGAACCCCGTCGGGTCGACGTCGGCGCCCGCGACCACGGGGCCCGGGGCGGCCTTGGCCACCTCGTCCCCCTTCCGCCGCGAGACGACCTGATCCCTGGGGACCTTGACCACGTCGAAGCCCAGGTCGACGAACAGCATCCCCGGCTTCTCGGCGATCACCTCGCCGACGACCTGGTGCCCGTCCTTCAGCTCGATGACGTCGGAAGCCGCACGCGACCCCGAGGCCAGGACGCCCAGCAGGGCCGCGGCGGCGACCGGAATAACGCAGCGCATGGTCCGTAATCCCTTCCGGTGGCGCATTCGAGACTCCGCTCGCCTCGACCGAAACTCTTAGAAGGCCCATTGTAAGAAACCGCGCCCGGACTTCAACCCTCCGCCGCCGCGTTCATGACGAAGAGAGCTGGCCACCCGGCGACGCCGGATGGATCTCGCTCCCCTTCCGGATCACCGGGCCCGCGACCAACCCCGAAGAAATTGGAAAAAGCCGACGAGTTTTTGTTGACGGCCAGATCTCCGCCTTATTAGAGTCGGCATCCTCCCCCAAAGCACCTATGAGCCGAGCATCTTTCGATCGTTCCGCCGCCCCATCGGGGTGGCCCGAGGTGACTCCGCGCCGCCCGTGCCGATCGGTGGGCGGCGTGAGGCCTCGGCTCGACGAGGGTTGGATGGTGGAGATCTGGTCGCGACGCCCAGCCCGAGGATCGGGCCGTCTCGTCGCGGATGAACGCCTTGAGAACTCCTCGCACCGGAGATTCGCATCATGGCACAGACGATGACGTCGGCCCGGCGGGCGATCCGCCCGATGGTCCTGGGGCTTGAGCCCCGCCCCATGCTCAGCGGCACCATGCCGGGCAACCTGGGCCCGGACGTCGCCCAGATCGCCCAGAACGAGAACCCGAGCATCGACATCGAGCTGCTGCCCTGGAGCGGCCTGATGCTCAACGGCGGGACCCCCTGGACCTCGACCCAGCCCTCCTCGTTCGGGAACCAGCCACAGACGACGAACACCACCACCAGCACCAACGGCGGCCTCACGACCACCCTCACCGTCACCGGCTCGGTGACGGCCTCGACCACCGGCTACCCCGGGGGCGGCTCCGGATCGAGCTCGGGAGGGGGCTCCGGATCGAGTTCGGGCGGCGGCTCCGGCGGGTCATGGTCCGAGTCCTATGACGGGAAGACCAGCCAGACGCAGACGATCACCGGGACCGACGCCAACGGCATGACGGTCAACCAGGTCGAGAACTACCAGTACGAGCTGGTCTGGACCGCTTCGGGCGCCGGCGATGGCGTGACCTCGTACACCGTGAAGGAGGACGTCACCGTCTCCAATACCGACGGCCTGACCGGTCCGGGCGGCGGGTCGTACAACCTCCAGACCGGCGACTCGCACGACGGCCACCTCACGGCCAATGGCACGGTCGACTCCGGCGGCAACGTCACCGGCAACTTCACCTACCAGGGCGACATCGGCACCACCTTCGCCCTCGACGACGCCTCCGGCTCCCCTTCAAGCCAAGCCCCCAGCTACTCGGTCAACTACAACGCCTCCTGCGTCGAAAACCTCGACGAGTCGGGCACCCTCGGCGCCGGGGCCGTCGGCAACGGGACCGTCACCGTCACCAGTTCCGAGACCGGAACCATCTCGAACAGCGACGGCCAGGGAGGCGTCGACGGGGCCTCCCGCAACGACAGCGACACGGTGACGGCCAATTACGCCGGCTCGCAAACCTCCTCCGCCAGCTCTCCCACCTCCGGCACCGTCTCCGCCAGCGGCCCGGCGACGCCATTGCAGGTCCCCAAGGGCAGGAACACCGTCTACGTCATCGACAATGGGGACACAGGCTGGTCGGCATGGAGCCCGGCCCAGAAGGCTGCTTACGCCGCAGCCCACGGCATCAATCCCTCGACAACCCCGTCCGGCAATGTCACGACAGGCACTCAATTCGTGGCCGCCCTGAACCCGCCGAATGGTTACATCTCGGGGTCTTCTGGCCTCAACCAGGTCGTCGGAGACCTTGGGTTGGCCGTGATTCAGTCCGGGGGTGGGGTCGACGTCCTCGTGATCGGCGACCACGGCGGACCCGGCGTGCAGAATCTCGGCAACGACGCCCTCACGCCCCAACTTGCCCCACGCACTCCAGGGGGCAACCCGGGCACAAGCCTTCTCGACGAAGTCGCTGGCTTCGTCCGCAGCGGCGGGACGCTCGTGTTGACTGGCTGCGAGGTGTTCGGGCTTGACCAGTTCGGGAACCCGACCATCGGAGATTGGCAGCAGTATGCCACCGCCCACAACATCACGATCATGGGGAGCGCGGGGCCGACGAACTTTTCCTCGGGCTCCGTGACGGGGGTCTGGATCACCCTGGTGCCGGGTGGCACCGCCCCGACGGTCGGGAAGTGAGATCGACCGGCCGTGGCGCCAATCCCGTGCTGGCCCAGGGTTACGCGCCGCTCCGACATCAGCCCGCGAACATCACGCACCCAGCCCATGAGGTTCAACGATGAAGACGCTGATGCCGATGATTGCCTCGCTGCTCCCGCTGGTGGCCTCGCTGGTGATGATGGTGGGGGCCGGTCGAGCCAGAGGAGGCAACCCGCCGACGACCCCGCCCCGGCCCGAGGTCGAGCCGGTCGAGCTACCCGCCGACCCGGCGATCCGCTGCCCGCTCGACCGTGGTGATGCACCGCTCAAGAAGGAGGGTCAGATCGCTAGCCTGGCCTATTCGCCCGACGGCCGGACACTCGCGGCGGGCAACGCCAGCCTCTTCGTGAAGCTCTTCGACCCCCACACCGGCCGCTCGATCACCTCGTTTGAGCCCGGTGGCGGCAGCGCGGCCATCGCCTTCTCGCCCGACGGCATGGCCCTCGCCGCGCAGGCCGGCGTCGGAGTGATGGCGATCTTCGATCCGGCCTCCGGCGGCGTCTTCCGCAAGATGGACCCGACCGCTGGTGCCGGCGTCTCCGGCCTCGGTTGCTCCGCCTTCTCGCCCGACGGTAAAATCCTCGCCGCCGGCTTCGTTAACGGCGAGGTCGCGCTGTGGGACGCCGCCACCGGCCGACTGCTCCACGTCCTGCCGCCGCACGTCATCCTGCCCCGGCGCACCGCCGGGCCACCCGAACACTATCCCTTGAAGGAGGTGGTGGGCGTCGTTGGCTTCCTGGCCTTCTCACCCGACGGCTCGACGCTCTATGGCGGCGGCCACGTCGCCAGGGCCTGGGACGTGACCAGCGGGAGCGAGCGGGCTCGGCCGGAGCAGGCGGCGAACGCCGCGATCTACGCCATCGCCGTCTCGCCCGACGGCAAGACCCTTGCCGGGGGTGAGCGGTATCAGCAGATGCCGTGGCCGGCGGCGGGTCCGTTCGACCCCCGCGACCGGGTCGAGTCGATCACGCTGTGGGACGCCGCGACCGGCCGCAAGCGGGCGCAACTGCCGACGACCGAACCGATCACCGGGTTGGCTTTCTTGCCTGGTGGCAAGACGTTGGTGACTCTGGAGGGAGGCAGGGTCGTGCGGCTTTGGGACATCGACAGCGGCCACTCGACTGCGGCGGTTCGCTTCGAGCACCACTTCCGGTGTCCGGTGCTGGCCGTCTCGCCCGACGGCAAGCAGATCGCCGCCGGGGGTTACGAAAGCGACCCGATCTTCGGGGCGATCGTCCTGATGCAGACCGACGGGGTCAAGCTGAGCCCGTGGAAGCCCAAGCCCTGATCGGCCCCGAGGCCAAGGCTGGCCCGACTTGACGGCACGCAGACCCAGCTCAAGGAGGTCGCTCGATGAGGCCCTTGACCCTCGCGGTCGTCATCTCGCTGATCGGCCCGGGCCCCGGGCCTGCGCCCGGCGCCGCACCGCCGACGCCCCCCCCTCGGACCGGTCCGGCGCCGGCCGATCTGCCCGAGGGCTCGGCGATCCGCTGCCCGCTGCTGCCCAAGAACCACGAGGGCGTGGTCTTCAAGGTGGCCTACTCGCCCGACGGCCGGGCGCTCCTGGCGGGCGGGGGCGACTTCGTCCGGCTCTTCGACCCTGCCACCGGCCGGGCCGTCGCTGCCTACAAGCCCGGCGGCGGCAGCGTGACGCTGGCCTTCGCCCAGGGAGGCCGGGCTCTTGCCGCTCCGGTCGCCGTCGGCCGGATGGCGCTGCTGGAGCCGGCGACGGGCCGGCCGATCCGGGGGCTTGACCCGACGGGTTGGGACGATCGGGGTGGGATACCGCCGCCACCTGCTCGCCCGATGGCCGGACCGTCGCCGGGGCCTTCAGCAACGGCGAGGTGGCGCTGTGGGACACCGCGACGGGCCGGCTGACCCGCGTCCTGCCGGCCCACATCATCCCCGCACACGCCGTCGGGCCGAACAAGGAGTTCACCCAGCCGCCGACGCCGGTGGAGGTCCTCTCGCTGGCCTTCTCGCCCGACGGGGCGACGCTCTTCGGCTCCAGCCGGCGTCTGCTCCGGGCCTGGGACGTGGCCAGCGGGCGCGAGCGCCCGATGGAGCGGCCGGCTGGGTGTGACTTTGAGGGGCTGGCTGTCTCGCCCGACGGGGCGACCCTCGCTGCGGGGCAGATCCACGTGGCCGAGGGGAGCAAGACGATGACCCACTCGATCACGCTTTGGGACGCCGCGTCGGGCCGACGCAGGGCCGAGTTGGCGACCGATGCGTGGGTCCTGGCCGTGGCATTCCTGCTGGGCGGCCGGTCCCTGGTGGCGCTGGAGCAGACGCGGGTGGTGCGGCTCTGGGACTTGGCCGCCGGCCGACCGACCGCCGCGGTACGCTTTGAGGAGCACTTCCACTTCGAGCCTGCCTCCTATTCCGTCAGCCTGGCGGTCTCTCCCGACGGTCGGCAGGTCGCCATCGGGGGGGGCGGGAGCGCCCCGATCTTCGGGGTCATCGGCCTTGTGGAGGTCGACGGCCAGAAACTGGGCCCTTGGAAGCCCAGGCCCTGAGCGGCCCCGAGGCCCGCCCAATGCGTCCATCCACCACCGGGGTCGCCTTGAGGTCGCCGGTCTTGAAGAAGCCGGAGGGGTCGACGTCGGCGCCGGCAGCGACCGGAATCACGCAGCGCATGGTCCGTAATCCCTTCCGGTGGCGCATTCGAGACTCCGCCCGGCCCGACCGAAACTCTTGGAAGGCCCATTGTAATAGGAGTTATGCGGTAGTGAACACATGTATGCGAGAACCGGTGAGCCTGGGGATCGTCTGGGAGATATAGGTGATTCAGGGGATGTCATGGCTCGCTTATTTGGCCCAGACTGGCACGCATCCCACGGACAGAGGATCACTACCGCGTAACTCCTATGTAAGAAACCGCGCCCGGACTTCAACCCTCCGCCGCCGCGTTCCCGGGCCGATCCGGGAGTGACGGGTAAGTGCAAACAATCATGCCGGCCGGGCCGGGCGGGCCCCGACCAGGCCAGCCCCCCGCCCCGGGGTCGACGACCGGGGAAAGACGCCCGCGGGCCGGACGATCCCTTCGGCGCCGCCCGCCGCGATGTCATTCGGCCGGCCCGGTCTCCTTGGAGTCCGCGCAGACTTGCAGGAGGGAGTTCAGCAGCCTGCCACCGGGTGCCCCTTCCTCGCCGAACAGCCGGCGCTGCACGTCGATGACCACCGGCTTCGCCCGGCGGAGCGCCTCCAGGCCGGCCGCCGTCACCTCGACGCGCTTGGTCCGCACGTCGGACGGGTCGCGCGGCCGAGCCACGAGGCCCTTGCCCTCGAGCGTCTTCAGCATGTGCGAGACCTGCATCGGCTGGATGCCTCCGAACCGCGCGAGTTCCGCCTGCGTCGCCGCCTCGCCCGATCGGCCCAGCCAGGCGGCCTGGATCAGCGTCTCGAACTGGAGGTGCGTCAAGTCGAGGCCGGAGGCGGCCAGCGCCCGGTCGACCTCGCGGATGTAGCGATTGACGACGCGCCAGAGCACGAAGCCGATGGCATTCTCCGGCGCGCCGAGGGAGACGGTGGCGAAGAGGTCGGCGATGGCGCCCGCGTCGTTGCCCATGGGTTGAGATCGTAGCGGCGGTCCCCCGGGGCGGCGAGCCCCTTCGCCGGGATCGCACCACGCTTCGGGCCGCGCCGGGGCCCGGGGCCTTGACCGTAAATTAATGTCCTAGTCCTGGGATCTAAAATCCCTCGCCTTCAGGCGACCACTTCCAGTACGTTTGGGCGATGGAGCACTACCGACGGACCGCCCACACTCGTTTCGATCTGAAGTACCAC
>JAABUQ010002071.1_pt1 | contig 40730 bp, 48 predicted proteins | sample 5560001 | NCBI WGS metagenome assembly JAABUQ01 (sample SAMN10711888, study PRJNA513371) | rock metagenome | isolation source: Antarctica rocks | place: Antarctica: Victoria Land, Finger Mt nord | collected 2015-12-18
TTGGGTGAACTGTCGCGAATACTGGATGAACGCCTGGACGTCGCCCAGACTCATCGCTCCCGTGGCCACCCTGACGCCGCCGATGACGGCGATCGCCACGTAGTTCAGGTTGCCTATGAACATCATCGCGGGCATGATGATCCCGGAGACGAACTGGGCGCCGAAGCTGGCCTCGAAGAGCTGATCATTGCGCTCCCTGAAGACCTGCTCGACCTCACGCCGGCGGCCAAACACGGTGACCAGCTCGTGGCCTGTGAACGCCTCTTCGATGTGGGCGTTGAGCGAGCCGGTGTTGGCCCATTGGGCCACGAACAGTTTTTGCGAGCGCCTGGCGACCTGACTGGCTACCAGGATTGACAGCGGCACAGTTACCAAGGCCACCAGGGCCAGCAGGGGTGAGACGACCACCATCATCACCAGCACGCCGATGACAGTCAGCACCGAACTCAGGAGCTGGCTGATGGTCTGCTGGAGCGACTGCGACACGTTGTCGATGTCGTTGGTGACTCGGCTGAGCAGCTCACCGCGCGGCTGCTGGTCGAAGAACTGGAGCGGAAGCCGGTTCACCTTGTCCTCGACCTCCGCCCGCAGCCGGAAGATCGTACGCTGGACCACCCCGTTGAGCAGGTAGCCCTGCATCCAGCTGAAGAGCGCCGAGCCCACGTAGAGGGCCAGCGCCCAGGCCAGCACAGTGCGCAGGGCGGAGAAGTCGATCCCCTGTCCCGGGACCACGTGCATGCGCGCCAGCATGTCGGCCACATTCCCCTTGCCCGACGCACGCGCAGCCGCTACGGCCTGGGCAGTGCTGGTTCCCGGCGGCAGCTGTTTGCCAACGACACCGCTGAAGATGAGGTCGGTCGCCCGCCCCAGGACTTTGGGTCCGACGACCACGAGCGCTACGCTGGTCACACCCAGCCCGATGACCGCGAGCAGCTTCGGGCCTTCTGGGCGCAGGCGCCCCAGCAAGCGGCGCACCGACGGCCCAAAGCTCATAGGCTTCTCGGCCGGCAGGCCAGGTCCACCCCAGGGGCCACCGCCAAAGCCACGGTGTACGGGCGGCCGGGGGCGTTCGGTCATGGTCGGAATCGGCGCCGGCTTGGTCACTGCGCGATCGCTCATGCCGCCGGCTCCGCCGCCGCCTGCGACTGGACGATCTCGCGATATGTCTGGCAGCCTTCCAGCAGCTCCTCGTGGCTGCCCAGGCCGACGATCCTCCCGCCGTCGAGAACGATGATCTGGTCGGCATCGGCGATGGTCGACACCCGCTGGCCGACGATGACCACCGTGGCATCCGCCGTTTGGGGGCCCAGCGCTGCCCGAAGCCGGCCGTCGGTGGCGAGATCCAGCGCCGAGAACGAGTCGTCGAAGAGGTAGATCTCCGGCTTCCGCACCAACGCTCGGGCGATCGACAGCCGCTGACGTTGGCCGCCCGAAACGTTGGTGCCACCCTGGGTGATGGCTGCCTCCAGGGCACCGGGCATGGCCTCGACGAAGTCGCGGGCCTGGGCGACCTGGAGGGCCTCCCAAAGCTCCTCGTCGCTCGCCTGCGGGTTGCCATAGCGAAGGTTGCTGGCCACTGTGCCGGTGAAGAGATAGGGCCTCTGAGGCACCAGCCCGATCCGGCTCCAGAGCAGGTCGGGATCGAGCTCTCGGACGCCCACACCATCGATCAACACGGTGCCCGCAGTGGTGTCGAACAGCCGCGCCACCACGGAGACCAACGTCGTCTTGCCCGCCCCTGTGCTGCCGATGATAGCGGTGGTCTGCCCGGCCGCCGCTCGAAAGGAGATGTCTTGGAGCACAGGCGCTGTTGCCCCGGGATATCTGAACTCGACGTTCCGCAGCTCCAGCTCGGCGCGGGTCTGCACCTGCCGTACAGGCCGGCGCGGCGGCAAGACGGTGGACTCGGTCCTGAGGACCTCGCCTATGCGCTCAGCGCAGACCGAGGCGCGCGGGATCATGATCGCCATAAAGGTCGCCATCATCACCGACATCAGGATCAGCGTCAGATAGGTCAGGAAGGCTGTGAGCGCGCCGATCTGCATCTGACCGCTCTCCACCCGGCCGGCGCCAAACCACAGCACAGCGACGCTGGAGGCGTTGAGGATGAGCATCACTGTTGGGAAGATGAGGGCCATCAGCCGCCCCGCGCTGAGAGCGGTCCTGGTCAGCGCCGAGTTCGCTTCGGCGAACCTCAGAGCCTCGTCCCGCTCACGGACGAACGCGCGCACTACGCGAATGCCCGAGAGCTGCTCGCGCAGAACCCTGTTGATATCGTCGATCCGGGCCTGCATGGCACGGAACTGCGGCACCATCCGAGACACGATCAACCCGATCGACGCAATCAGGACGGGGATGCTGACCAGCATCAGCCAGGACAGTCCCGCGTCCTGGCGCAGCGCCATGATGATGCCACCGACGCACATGATCGGAGCGGCGACCAGCATCGTGCAGGAGAGCACCACCAGCATCTGCACCTGCTGGACGTCGTTGGTGTTGCGGGTGATGAGCGAGGGAGCACCGAACTGTGCCACCTCGCGCGCGGAGAAACCGCCCACCGTATGGAAGATGGCTGAGCGGACGTCCCTGCCGAAGCGCATAGCAGCCCGAGCACCGAAGTAAACGGCGGCGACCGAGCAGACTATCTGCACGACAGTCACCCCAAGCATCCAGGCACCGGTCGAGAGGATGTAGCCGGTGTCGCCTTTGGCCACACACCCTTGTCGATGATGTCAGCGTTCAGGCTGGGCAGGTAGAGAGAGGCGATGGTGCCGAGCAGCTGCAGCCCGACCACCGCGAGGAGCCCTGACCAGTAGGGCCGCAAGTACGTACGCAGCAGCCGGATCAGCAATATTGGTCTCCGTTCACAAAAGCCTCGACGCCGTAAGCGCGGAATCTACCCGGAGAGCATGGGGGTGAGCGTTTTTCCATGCTTCGGCCCTACTGGCAGCTTGCGCCGCACGACAATTCGGCCTGCTCGAAGACGGTACCGCGTGACCCGTCAATGCATCGTCTCCTTCGCTGCTGGCCCCTCAAATGTCCAGCTCTTCAATCGCCGGCCGGTCAGAATGTCCGGCGAGGGTGTCGTAGAACTCCGCGGGCAGCTTTTCCCGTAGTTGCTCGAGGGTGTCGGCGACCTCCAGCGTCTCTTCGGCCGGTCCCCACCACCAGCCGCCTTGCTTGCGCTCCCGCCAGCGTTCGCTGAGTCGCCTGGTGCCCGAATCCCAATCCCAGGCGGTGCGCCAGGCGTCCGGGTCGGACCAGGCGGCCCAATCCGGCATCCGGGTGATGTGGAGCGCGAAATGGCCCTTGCGGGAACGGTAGACGCGGAACCGTTCCAGCCGGCGCTCTCCCGTCGGGTGGTGCCACTCCCCGAGCAGCAGACCCGAGAAGCGCTGCACCCGGCGCGCGCCCCCGGTACCCGCGCGCACCGTCACCTCCTGATAACCGGCGTGGCGTCCCTCCTCCAACTCGACGAAGCGGCGCAGCGCACGTGCGATCGCCGCTGAGAGGTTCCCATCGCAGAGCCGTTGGGCCTGTTCGTACAGCTCCAGATCGTCGTCGGACACATAGATCGTCTTGTTCGGCACCGCATTCTCTCCTAACCGCTGCTCTAGCCACATGTACGTATACTTATAGCACATGGCGGCAAGCTGCTGCACCTGACGCCCGGTGGTTGGCTGAACATCGATCCCTTCGCGACCGCGTGCCGCGCGGGCACGCGCCGAGTCAAGAGTCAAGGACCGCCGGCGGCGCTCCGTCGAACTGGCTGCGCTCCGCCGGCTCCCGCTCTGCTCTGAAGCGCCCGCACCGCCTCATGGCCTACGATCGCCAGCAGCACAAGTCCAGCACCCAAGGCCGAGAACAGCGTCAGGCGCTGGCCGGCCAGGAGGAAGGCGAAGAGCAGCGCCCAGGCCGGCTCGGTCGTCAGGACCAGAGCCGTTTGGATCGGCGGTAGGTGGCGCTGGACCCAGGTCTGGATCAGAAAGGCGAGAGCGCTCGCCAGCAGACCGGTTACGGCGATGGCGAACCAGACACTGGGACTGGGCCAGCGGAACTGAAAGGCGCCGCCCAAGGCGAAGGCGAACGCGCAGGTGAACAGCTGGACCATTGAGCGCGGGGGCTGAGAGGTAGGGCGCCCAGCGTCCGAGCAGCACTATGTGGACCGCGAAGGCTACTGCGCAGCCCAAGACCAGCAGATCGCCCAGCCCGAGCCCCGCCAAGCCGCCCGAGAGCAGTGCTGTGCCCGCCAGCGCCAGCAGCACCGCGACGATCGTAACGGGTCGCAAAGGCACTCCAATGAAGCGCTGGAAGAGCGGGGTAAAGACCACGAAGAGCCCCGTGATGAGTCCCGCGTTACCCGGGCTGATGAACTGCAAGCCGAGTGTCTGGACCACGTAGCCAGAGGCGAGCGCCATGCCGATGGCACCGCCGAACAACAGCTCGCGGCGACTCGGCAGGCGTCTCACGACGGCCGCCAGTAGAGCGGCCGCCAGCGCAAAACGAAGAGCCAAGAACGGCAGGGTCGGGTAGGTGGCGATGGCGTTCTTGACCAGCACGAACGTCCAGCCCCAAACGGCTGTGACCGCCAGGAGAGCGGGCAGGTACACAAACAGCGGTGCTCGTCCGCCACCGCTCAGCCGCACGATCACTGGTTCGTTTTGAACCAAACCGCGATTCCGGCCCGCTCTGCCTCAACGCCTGCCAAACAGGCTACTGGCGGGCCAGACGGTCGAATTCGCCCTGCACCTGGCGGGAGAAGGTGGGGAAGGCCATGATGCTGTCGGCGAGAACATCCAGGGGGACGTCAGCGCGGATGGCGAGGACCATCTCCGAAAGGATCTCACCGGCGCGGGGGCTGACAACTGAGGCGCCCACCAGACGGCGCTTCTGGGCATCGGCCACAAGCTTGATCAATCCGCCCGACTCGAAGCCGTGGATGTAGCCGCGGGCTGTGTTGCCGGCATCGCTGCTCACCACACCGACGCGCATCCCCTGTTCGCGGGCCTGCGCTTCGGTGATGCCTACGCTGGCGATCTCCGGATCTACGAAGGTGACGCGAGGGACTGCGCGATGATCGGCCGGGTGCTGCTCACCGCGGAGGTTGCGGCCGATCAGCGTGCCGTGGTAGTGGGCGAGATGGGTGAAGTTACCGATCCCTGTCACATCGCCGCCTGCCCAGATGCGCTCGGCGGCATTGAGCGTCGCCGGATCTACCTTGAGCCAGCCGCGGTCAGTCTTCTCGAGTCCACTGGCCGCCAAGTCGACCTCGTCCAGATTGGCCTTGCGCCCGGTTGCCACCAGCAGCCGCTCGCCGTTCACGACTTCACCGTCAGCCAGCTCCAGGCGGACGCCAGTACCTTCGGCGCTGACCCGCTTCGCCTTGGCGCCTACTTTTACGGTTATGCCGTCAGCCTCAAGGTGCTGCCGCAGGAGGTCAGAAACCTCAGGCTCTTCGTTGATCGCCAGCCTGGGCGCGCTCTCCACTATCGTCACCCGGCTGCCAAAGCGGCAGAATGCCTGCGCCAGCTCCGCCCCGATGGCCCCGCCCCCGAGGACGATGAGCGACCGCGGCAGCTGCTTGGCGTGGACGGCCTCCCGGTTGGTCCAGTACGCGATCTGGTCCAGGCCCTCGATGGGCGGGATGGCGGCGGACGTGCCGGTGCCGATCACAATTCCGCGCCGCGCGGTCAGGCGGCGGCCGTCGACCTCGACCCCGTCGGGGCCGAGAACGTGCGCCTCGCCGCGGATGAGCGTCGCGTGCTCCTCGATAGCCTTGGCGGGGTTGGTGTCGTCGAGACGCCGCGCCATGACGAGCGTGCGCTCGGCGATCTTGGCGAAGTCGATGTCGAGCTCGACCCGGGAAGCGGCCAGATCTCGGGCGCGGGCGGCCTCCTTCACCAGTTCCGCCGAGCGGAGCAGCGTCTTGCTTGGCACGCAGCCCCAGTAGGGGCACTCGCCGCCCACCAGGTCGCGCTCGATCACGGCTACCTTGAGCCCGGAACCGGCTAGCTCGGTGGCCACCGCCTCACCGGCTGTTCCGGCTCCCACCGCTATCACATCGAACTCTCTTTCCATATCTGCCTCCTGAACGCCGGCGAAGGAACGGTTTCTTCCGAACGTGGGGCCGCGACGGCACCCAAGCTCGCGCCATGCTCTGGCAGCGGGCTTCCGGTCCCATAATCACTTAGTCGCGAGGCTCGGTCGGCGTGGCGGAATTGGTAGACGCGCTGGATTTAGGATCCAGTGGGGCGACCCTTGGAGGTTCGAGTCCTCTCGCCGACACCAGAGCGTGCCTTGTGGCATGGTTGAGGCTGCTCAGGGCCGGGATGGCGGAATCGGTAGACGCGGCGGTCTCAAAAACCGTTGGGGGCAACCTCGTGCGGGTTCGACTCCCGCTCCCGGCACCAACGTGCTGAGTGGAGCGTCAGCGCAACGTGGCTCGCGGATGCCGAGAGCATGCACATCCTGCATTTGGGGATGCATGGTCCTGCATGGAAGGAAGGCGCTCGCCGCTGCAGCTGTCCAGGAAGATTTGCGACCGGCTACAAGTACCAGCGTCGTGCCTGCTGGGGTCCCTCCGGATTCCGGAAGCAAGGCAGCAGCAGGAACCACGAACCCGCGCCTGCTGCGCGCAGGCGGGGCGACGGCTTGACATCCAGGGGCCAGGGTGTAAGCTCGGCCAGAACAGTCCAACGGCTTAACCAGGAGTGCTGGGATGACAGAGGATCAAACGGGCCGGACCGACAACCCACCCGACACCACTCAGGACGCGACGGGCACCAACCCGGAGGAGCGCCTAAGCGGCGTCAGCGATTCAAAGGGTGGCGAGGAGTACGCGAAGCAGACCGAGGCGGGCCACCACGAGGAAGCTGAGACCGGCGCCGGGCGCCCGGCCGGCACCGCTGACGCGCGCCGCTCGACGGGCATCAACCCCGGCGGCGCTGACACAATCGACGAAAGCATGCCCGACATGCCGCCGGCCTAGCCGATTCCGAAAGAGGAGCTGATTGCGATGGACGACAAGAGCGCCGAAGAGAAGCTGGAAGAGAACACAGGCTCCCAGTCGGGCCCTGAACGCGAGGCTCGACATTTGTTCGGCGGTGGCCCCGGCGACCAGGCGCCGCCCGACCTGGACGACATGAAGGAGCACTTGGAGGGGGGCGCCACCGCAACCTCGGACCCTGGCCAGGAAACGCCGGTCAGCGGGCCTGAGGACCTCTTTGGTAGTAAGGGCGTCATCCCCACAGCGGAGGATCGCTGACGCCCCCATGTGGGGGCGGTTCTTTGACTCACCAACCAGTTGGGTGATCTCGGGATTGGAGCGGTGTTCAGCCGCTCAGTGAGAAGGAAGCGAAAGGAGTCGGTCCATGACTGAGGTTGCTGCGCCGTACGGTCGCAAGACACAACGACCGCCCGCCGTGTCGGATGTCCACGTCCTCTGGATGTCCGAGGGGATGAGTTGTGACGGAGACACTGTGTCCATCACAGCTGCCACTCAACCGAGCATCGAGGACGTCTTGCTGGGCGCCATCCCTGGTCTCCCCAAGGTCCACCTGTACAACAAGGTGCTCGCCTACGAGGTCGGCGACGACTTCCTGGCGCCCTTCTACAAGGCTTGGCGGGGGGAGCTCGAACCGTTCGTTGTGGTGGTGGAGGGATCGATTCAACGAGAACATCAACGGTGATGGCTACTGGACCGGGCTGGGCGCCGACCCCGCCACCGGGCAGCCGATCACGCTCAACGAGTGGATCGATCGCCTGGCGCCGAAAGCGACAGCGATGATCGCGGCGGGGACCTGCGCCACCTACGGCGGCATCCACGCCATGGCCGGCAACCCCACTGGCTGCATGGGGCTCGCCGACTACCTGGGCTGGGACTACAAGTCGAAGGCCGGGCTGCCCATCGTCAACGTCCCGGGCTGTCCTGTGCAGCCTGACAACTTCATGGAAACGTTCCTCTACCTCCTGTACCAGGTGTCGGGACTTGCCCCCATGATCCCGCTCGACGAGCAGCTCCGGCCGACCTGGCTGTTCGGCAAGACTGTCCACGAAGGCTGCGATCGGGCCGGCTACTACGAGCAGGGCGACTTCGCGACTGAGTACGGCTCCCCCAAGTGCATAGTGAAGCTCGGCTGCTGGGGTCCGGTGGTGAACTGCAACGTCACCAAGCGCGGTTGGATGGGCGGCATCGGCGGCTGCCCCAACGTGGGCGGCATCTGCATCGGCTGTACGATGCCCGGCTTTCCTGACAAGTTCATGCCGTTCATGGACGAGCCCCCGGGGGCCAAGGTGTCTTCGACGAGCGTCGGCATTTACGGCGGCCTGATGCGGGGGCTGCGCACGATGACCAACCGCACAGTGAACAAGGAACCGAAGTGGCGGCATAATCGCGGCGAACTGACCACCGGCTATCAGCCGCGCGCATACAACCAAGGGGGTTAAGTACAGAATGGCGATCCTTGAGAAGGAGCAGACGAAGAAGAGGTCTCTCGTTGAGATGTCCTGGGATCCGATCACGAGGATCGTTGGCAACCTCGGCATCTTCACCAAGATCGACTTCGACAACCGCGAGGTGGCCGAGTGCTATTCGACCTCATCGGTGTTTCGTGGCTACAGCATCTTCATGAAGGGCAAGGATCCGCGGGATGCCCACTTCATCACCAGTCGCATCTGCGGCATCTGCGGTGACAACCACGCCACGTGTTCGTGTTACGCGCAGCAGATGGCGTACGGAGTTCGGCCGCCGGCCATCGCCGAGTGGATAGTCAACCTGGGCGAAGCTGCCGAGTACATGTTCGACCACAACATCTTCCAGGACAACCTGGGCAACAGCCAAGGCGGGCCTGGTCGACATCGGCTACGTCAAGTCCACCGGCAACAGCGTCAAGATATACCTGCCCAAGACCGCGCTCAAGCCCGAAGCGGAATTCGAGTGGAAGGTGCCGCAGTGGAGCAACGCGATTGAGCGGACGCGGGCTCGGACCTACTTCCAGGCGTATGTGTGCGCGGCTGCCTACCACTTCGTCGAGAAGGCCTTGGAGGAGCTTCACGCCGGCCACATCAAGACGTTCACGCCGTTCGAGGTGCCTGACGAGGCGATCGGCTGCGGCTTCCACGAGGCAGTCCGCGGCGTGCTCTCCCACCACCTCGTAATCCGCAAGGGCAAGATTGCCAACTACCACCCATATCCGCCCACCTGCTGGAATGGCGGTGTGCGGGATCAGTGGGGTCAGCCGGGCCCGTACGAAGACTCGGTGCAGAACACGCCGATCTTCGAAGAAAACGGTCCCGACAACTTCAAAGGCATCGACATCATGCGAACAGTACGCAGCTTCGACCCGTGCCTGCCCTGCGGCGTGCATATGTACCTGGGTCCCGGCAAGGAGCTTCAGCTGCAGCACTCGCCGATGTTCGGTCACCAGGAATAGATTGACCAGTAGTGGCCATCCTGCAGCGAAAGGAATTTGACCGCCGACTTCAGCAAACCGAATCACTGATAAACGAAGTCGAGGCCCTCGCCGACGAGGAGGTGAAGGGGCGCGCCGTTGAGGCGATCCAGGCGCTCCTGAACCTACATGGCGAGGGGCTTGAACGGACTCTTGAACTGATAGCTGATTCGCCCAAACAGGGTCAGGCACTCATCGATGAGCTGGGTAGCGACCCGGTAGTGGGCGGACTGCTCTTGCTCCACGGCGTCCATCCGCTGGGCTTGGAGGACCGTGTCCTCCAGGCCCTCGACAAGGTGCGGCCCTATCTGGGCTCGCACGGAGGCAACGTCCAGCTTGTTGGCCTCGATGAGGGAGTGGTGCGGCTCCGGCTGGAGGGCACGTGCCACGGCTGCGCTTCCTCGGCAGTCACTCTCAAGTTTGCTGTCGAGCGGGAGATTATGGAGGCGGCGCCGGACGTGGTAGCCATCGAGGTGGTCGACGACAGCGCCGAACGACCGCCGGAGGGATTCATCCCGCTGGGCCAGATCAAGCCGCTTGCCCCGAAGCCCGCCAGCACCGACTGGGAGGTGGTCGCCGGAGTCGGACATCTCGAGTCAGGTTCGACGAAGGTGGTCCACGTTGGCGGGAGCGCTGTCCTCTTCTGTGGCTGGGGGGAAGCGACCTTTGCCTACCGGGACCGCTGCCCGGCTTGCGGCGCCTCGCTCGTGGGCGGTGACCTACGTGAGGCGATTCTGACGTGCACTGCTTGCCACGCCCGGTTCGATGTCAAGCTGGCGGGGCGCGGAGTCGGCAACGAACTCCACCTGGAGCCGCTGCCGCTGCTGCAGACTGACGGCGAAGTCCGCCTGGCGGGCGCTGCCAAAAGCTAAGTTCACCCAATGGGCAATCCCACGCCGTCCCCGGGCGCCTTCGCGACCCTGCGGGGAATGGCTCGTCAGCGCGAGCTGGGCGAGACGTGCGACCTCTGCAGCGAACCCATCCCGGAGCAGCACCGCCATCTGCTCCAACTCAGCTCTGAACGGGTTGTCTGCAGCTGCCTGCCCTGCTCGATCCTCTTCGCCGATCGCGAAGCCAAACACTATCGGTTGATCCCGAGCGGCGTGCGGTTCGTCCCCGACTTCGAGATGTCGGATGAGATCTGGGCAAGCTTCGGCGTCCCCGTCAGCATGGCGTTCTTCCAGCACTCGCATCCGAGCGGGCAGGTGGCAGCGGTCTACCCGAGCCCGGCCGGTCCCACCCGCTCCCTGCTCACCTTCGACGCCTGGGAGGAGCTCGAGGAGGCCAACCCCGTCCTCCGCCGCATGGAACCGTCGGTCGAGGCGCTGCTCGTGAACCGCGTCGGCGGAGCGCGCGACCATTACCTCGCCTCCATCGACGAGTGCTATCGCCTCGTGGGACTGATCCGGATGGGCTGGCGAGGGCTATCCGGGGGCACCGAAGTCTGGCGGATGATCACAGGCTTCTTTGCCGACCTCGACAAGCGGGCCGAGACAGTGAGTGCGCGAGATGCCTGACCTGGATTTCCGCGTCGACGGCGCCGCGCCGGTGCCCTACTGCACGACGCCGACGCTGGGTCTGAAGCTCTACGTCAGCAACTCCACCGAGGAGCGGATCCAGTCGGTCGCTCTCAACTGCCAGGTTCGCATCGAGGCCCAGCGCCGTCGCTACGGCGCCGGCGAGAAGGAGCGGCTCTTCGAGCTGTTCGCGGAGCCGGAGCGCTGGTCGCAGACCCTGCGAAGCCTGCTCTGGACGCACGTCGGGCTCAATATCCACGGCTTCGTCGGGAGCACCGTTGTGGAACTGCCGGTCACCTGTACGTATGACTTCAACGTGCTCTCTGCCAAGTACTTTCACGCGCTGGACGGCGAGGACGTACCGCTCCTGCTGCTCTTCAGCGGCACCATCTTTTTCACCGACTCGGAGGGCCGCCTGCAGATCGCGATGATCTCCTGGAACAAGGAGGCGTCGTACAAGCTGCCGGTCGCCGTCTGGCGGTCGATGATGGAGATGTACTACCCAAACACCGCCTGGCTCGCGCTGCGGCGTGACGTAGTCGAAAGGCTGGAGTTGTACAAAGCCCGCCGCGGTCACGTGACCTGGGAGCAGGCGCTGGAATCGCTGCTGACGGCCGAAGCGGCGGAGGCGGCGGGTTGAGCGCGCCGGTCGATCCAGTCGAGGCGATCGCCCAGGCGGTGCTCTACGAGGGCTACATCCTCTATCCCTACAGTGCCTCGTCAACCAAGAATCAGGTCCGCTGGATCTTTGGCGGAGTCTTCCCCCGCTCGTACGCGGAGGCCAATGAGGGGGAGTCGAGTGTCCTCCAGGCGCAGTGCCTGCTGCGCTTCAAGCAGGGCTGCACAGTCGACACCAGCATCCGCTTTCTGCGCCTCGTCCGGCGCACAGTGGGCCGGCTGGTGACACCGGTGACCGATCTACCCCCGGACAGCGATCCCGATGTCCAGCCGGCTGAATCGGTGGTCGTGGCAGGCGAGACCTACTCGTCCTGGCAGGAAGCTGTCGAGCACCGGGTGGAGGTGGGCGGCAGGGAAATCCAGGAGCTTCTCCTGGCCAACTGCAAGCTGCCGATGGACCTTCCGGCCCAGCGAACTGTGGAACTCCTGCGCGAGAGCGACGGCATGACTGCCGCTGCCATCGTGCGCGAATCGCCGCCACTGAGAGGAGAGGTCGAGGTTTCGGCGCAGGTCGTTGCCCCCGGCACCGCCCGGCTGAGTGCGCGCTTCACGAATCTGACGCCGCTCGACGAGGCGCTTGGCATGCGGCGGGAGGAGGCTGCGATGCACGCCTTCATCTCCAGCCATGTCGTGCTGGGCGCGACAGGTGGTGAGTTCGTTTCTCTGGCCGATCCGCCGAACGATCTCCGAGCCGAGACGGAAGCTTGCCGCAATCTGGGTGTCTGGCCGGTGCTGGTCGGCGCTCCTGGCTCCACCGACACCGTGCTCGCCTCGCCGATCATCCTGGAGGACCACCCGGCCATCGCGCCTGAGAGTCCGGGCGACCTCTTCGACGGGACTGAGATAGATGAGATCCTGACGCTGCGCATCCTGACTCTGACCGATGAGGAAAAGGCGCAGATGCGACAGGCCGACCCGCGCACGCGAGCGATGCTCGAGCGTTCGGAGTCCCTGACGGGCGACGAACTGCTCAGCCTGCACGGCGCGCTGCGCGGCGTCCGTTCTTTGGCTGAGCGTGATGACTGAGCCGGGACGGTCGCTGGACAGCCGGTGGGACCCCTGGGGCCAGACTCAGAAGGTCGAGAGCGTGGAGTGCCAGGGTGTCGAGCTGCGCGTCGGCTCGCGTGTGGTGCTGCGACCCAGCGGTCGGGCCGACATCTTCGATCTGGAGCTGGCAGGCCGTAACGCAGTGGTACAGGCGATCGAAGAGGACTTTGACGACCAGCTCCACGTGGCTGTTGTCCTCGACGACGATCCGGGCCGCGACCTGGGCCACCTGCGTCAGCCCGGTCATCGCTTCTTCTTCAAGCCAGCCGAGCTGGAGCCGATCCAATGAGAGAGGGGCGCATCCTGGTGGCCGGCATCGGCAACGTCTTTTTGGGCGACGACGGGTTCGGCGTGGAGGTCGTGGCGCGATTGCGCGAAAGGCCGCACTCCACCGACATCGACATAGCTGACTTCGGGATCCGTGGCTTCGATCTTGCCTATGCGCTTATGGAGGACTACGAGGCGGCGATCCTGATCGACGCGCTGCCCCTGGGCAAGAAGCCGGGAACCGTACACGTTCTCGAACCCGAAGTGGACGCGCTCGCGGGCGTCGCTCTCATCGACAGCCACTCCATGAACCCGATGGAGGTGTTCAAGCATGTGAAGCAACTGGGCGGCAAACTGCCCAGGACGCTGATCGTGGGCTGCGAGCCGGCCAGCTTCGGATCCGATGCGGGGCGGATGAGTTTGAGCCGTCCCGTGCGAGCTGCGGTGACCAAGGCCGTGGACGTTGTCGAGACGCTTTTGCAGCGCCTGAGCCAGAAAGAGGAGGTGGCCTGATGCCCATTTGGTTGTTGGTGGTTCTGGTCGTGATAGTGCTCGCGATATTGATAGTGCTGCTTCTGTCCCTGAGTGACATTCGGCGCTACCTGCGCATTCGGAATTTGTAAGTTCAGGCTGAGGGGAAATAGCACAGATGTGTATAGCAGTGCCCGGTCGAGTGACGGAGGTGTCGGAAGAGGCCCAGGGAATGGCCAAGGTTGATCTGGCAGGAGTGGTGCGGGATGTGAACCTCGGCCTGCTCGCAGCCGACCAACAGCCCGCTGTCGGCGATTACGTGCTGGTCCATATCGGTTACGCGCTCCAGAAGATCGAGGAGCGCGAGGCGCTCGAAACGCTGAGCCTGTTGGCGGCGTTCAGCGAAGAAGCCCGGGCTGGCGAGGAAGAGTTCGAAGAGTCAGCGTTGACACTAACCCAAGGAGTTTGAAATGCCGTTTGGAATCAGTCCCCGGGGTAATTCGTCAATCGTATTCGGCCCCAAGCTGCTGCTGCTGATGGTAGTCGGCGTGGCAGGTGCCCTGGCCGCAATCAGCCGCAATGACATCCAGCGCTACCTGCGCATCAGGAATATGTAACTTGATCTCGGCGGACTCTCGACCGGCCGGCGCCGGCGGTGGCGTGAACGCAAAGGGCGCGCTGCTCTTCGGGCGGTACGCGTTTCCTCCCAATCAGCTTGGTTACTGCGGACCTGAGGACAACCAGGCTCTGCTGGAGTACGTGTCGACGCGCACTGTGGACAAGGGCCTGCTCGAGCTCGAGCGCCGGTTTGAGGGCGCCTACCCGTATCTGTGCCTGATCGCCCAGGCGAATCAGATCGCCGATCCCTTCGATGAGAGAGTGGTGGAGGCGTACTGGATCGGAAATGGCCTGCTCGAGCGAGTAGACGCGCCGAGCTTTTATGACTCTTTGAACAAGCGCTTCCGCCCCCGTATGAAAGCTGCTGACTTTAAATGGCTGGCGGGCAAACTGGAGCTGAGCGCGCGGCCGCACCACAACTTTCACGTATTCGACATCTACACCCGCGGGGGATTGATGCGCGACGAGCGCGCGACTATCGCCCTGAAGCCGATGGATTCCTGTCGCATCAGTTGGGGGCGGGTCGTCGAAGTCGGCTCCTCCGAGCTCAAGGTGGAGCGTCAACCGATCGTCCTGGAGAGCGGAAAGCTGACGCTGGGCCAATCTGAGAATCGTACCGTCAAGCGGCAGCTGAACGGCCTGGGCTTCGTGGATCAGGTCGAGGTCGGAGCAACGGTTTCCATCCATTGGGATTGGGCCTGCGAAGTCCTGAATGAACGCCGCTCGGGGCGGCTGAGCGCGGCGACCCTCAAGTACCTGACGATCGCCAACCAGACCATCTGACTCCCAAGCAGCGGTGCCATCCAGCCAGCTGCAAGGCAGGCGGCTGCAGCTCGGGCTATGCGCCATCACGGCGGTAGCCTGCTGTGTTGGTGGTAGAGGAGGATGATGCCAAAGCGACCGCGCCGAGCCAGGTTCAGCCCGGCGGTGGTAGCCCGGCGGCCTCGTGAGAACCTGCTCTTGAACCCTGTAGCGGGGCAACCCGTGCGGGGACCTCACCTGCTGACCAGAGGGCCAGGTTAGAGGGGGCCAGTAATGGACAACGTCACCATCGCCAGGGCGACGATGGGCACGTCGCTCGCCTTCCACATAGTCTTCGCAGTGCTCGGCGTGGGGATGCCTCTGCTGATGTCGGTGGCGGAAGGGCTGGGACTCTGGCGACGCGACGAAACCTGGCTCCTGCTCGCCCGGCGCTGGGCCAAGGCGTTCGGCATCCTCTTCGCGGTCGGAGCTGTGTCGGGCACCGTGCTCAGCTTCGAGTTGGGCTTGCTCTGGCCGCGCTTCATGGCCTTTTCCGGTGCGCTGATCGGGCTGCCATTCACAGCCGAGGGGTTCGCCTTCTTCATTGAAGCGATCTTCCTCGGGCTCTACCTCTACGGCTGGGACCGCCTACCTCCTCTTGGTCACTGGCTGGCATCGATTCCGATCGCCCTGAGCGGGGCAGCCAGTTCGCTCTTCGTCGTCATGACTAACGCCTGGATGAACACTCCCGCCGGCTTTCGGCTGGGCCCGGATGGCCAGCTGCAGAGCGTCAACCCGCTGGGAGCGGCGCTGAATCCGTCGACGTCGACTGAGGATCCGCACATGCTCCTCTCCGCATACGTGGTGACGGGCTTTCTCTTCGCGGCGGTCTATGCTGCCGGCCTGCTCCAAGGTCGCACCGACTTGGTCCACCGCCGCGGCCTGGCAGCCGGAATGGCGATGGGGCTGGTCGCCGTCGGATTGGCAGGCGTCACCGGCGACGCGAGCGCTCGATTCATCTATGAAGCACAGCCCGCCAAGTTCGCGGCCATGGAGGGCGTTTACCGAAACCAGAACGGCGCGCCCATCACCATCGGTGGGATTCCGTCCAGCTCTCAGCACCGCGTCCTTTACGGGCTGGAGATCCCAGGCGCGTTGAGCTGGCTCGCGACCTTTGATGTGAACGCACCTGTGAAGGGACTTGACTCCTTTCCCCCTGGAGAGCGGCCAAATCCGGTTCTCGTCCACTTTTCTTTTGATTCGATGGTCGGCCTGGGAACCCTGCTGGGCTTCCTGGCTCTGGGCTTCTGGGGTCTCATGCTCTGGCGCCGCAGAATCCCGCTTTGGCGGCCGCTGCTCTGGGCAGTGGTGCTCGCCGGTCCGGCCAGCGTGGTGGCCATGGAGTCAGGCTGGTTTGTGACCGAGTTCGGCCGCCAGCCTTGGATCGTCTACGGCATCCTGCGAACGTCCGAGGCGGCGACTTCGGCGCCGGGGTTGGGTCCGTTTTTTCTGATCTTCCTGGTCATCTACGGAGGACTCGCGTTGACCACCGCCAGGCTGCTTCTGGCTGCGGCGGCCCGCAACCGCAAGCCGGCCAGCGGCGCCGAAGCGTCGCCGCAACGGCGCCGAGTGTCGTCGTGAACGCGGCGGAGCTGATAGCTGCCATTCTCTGGCTGGCCCTGGTCGCTTATGCGGTGCTGGCCGGCGCAGATTTCGGGGGAGGGGTCTGGGACATCCTGGCGCGCGGTCCCCGGGCTGGCGACCAGCGGCGCGCGGTGGCGGAGGCGCTGGGGCCGGTTTGGGAGGCCAATCACGTCTGGCTGATCTTCCTCATCACCGGCCTCTTCACAGCATTTCCCAGCGCCTTTGGCGCTCTGGCGACGGCGCTGTACCTTCCCTTCACCATTGCTCTGATAGGGATCATCCTGCGCGGCGCCGCGTTCGCATTCCGAGCCCACGCTCGCGAGGCGGTTGGACCTCTTTCAACTTGGGGCGTGATCTTTGGCGCCGCCAGCATAGTGACCCCTGTGCTTCTCGCCACTACAGCTGCCGCTGTCGGCGGGGGCTTCGTGGTGATCAGGGGGACTCAACTCGAGTCAGGTTATTTCGCCGGCTGGACAACTCTATTTGCCGTGGTGCTGGGCCTCTTCGCCCTCGCGCTGTGCGCCTACCTGGCTGCCACCTATCTCATGGTGGAGACTGAAGACCGGCCCGAGCTGATGGCCGACTTCCGGCGGCGCGCCGGGGCTGCCGGCCTAGTCTCGGGAGCGCTTGGGCTGTTGGCATTCCTGACCGCGTGGTTGGAGGCCCCGCGGCTCTTCGAGTCGCTCGTAGGACGAGGACTTCCCCTATTCCTGCTGGCACTGCTGAACGGCCCGCTGGCGCTGTGGGCGGTTTTCAAGTCGCGGCCACGAATCGCTCGTGCGGCGGTGGTCGCCCAGATGGTGCTGGTGCTTGCGGCTTGGGTGGTGGGGCAGTGGCCGTATCTCGTACCGCCCGGAGTCACCATCGAAGCCGCCGCCGCGCCCGCAGCCACGTTGACCGCCATGCTCGTGGTCATCGCGGCAGGCATGGCGTTCTTGATTCCGTCTCTTTGGTTGCTCTTCCGCGTCTTCAAGGCTCGCAACCCAGCCGCGGAGCCACGGAGCCCAGCTGCGAGCGGATAGCAAACCGATCAGATGATCGGCGCTGTCGTCTGACCCATGGAAGGTCAGTCGGCGCCCACGTTCAGCTGTGCTGACTTTGAAGGACGCACTAGTCCAAGCCTGTCAAGAAGCCCTCGCGCCAACTCTTCCATTGCGGTTCCCATTCGAGCTCGGCGCAGATCTTGTCGTTGCTGGCTCCCCGCTGTTCGGTCATCACGCTGACGGCGTAGGGGCCGGCCAGCCAGTGGACCAGCATCGCGGGCATCGAGCTCGGCCGCCGGGCGCCCAGGGCGTCTGCCAGCACGGGCAACCAATCGCGCACGGCCGCCGGCTCATCGTCGACGACGTTGTAGACGCCGCCGGCTCTCTCGCCCATTGCCGACACGGTCGCCGCCGCGGCGTCGCTAATGTGGATGAACGACCAGTGGCCGTCACCTTTGCCCGCGATTGGCAGCCGACCCCGCCGGACGGCCGCCGCCATGCTGCCGTCGGCGGCTAGCATCGTCCCGGGACCGTAAAGGTAGCCGTAGCGGAGGACCACGGGCTTCAGGTTCCCGGCGGTGAGCACAGTCTCCTCCAGCTCTGCGATGGCCCTCACGCTGCGACGCATCTCGCTCGGAGCGTCCAGCCAGAGCGGCGCCTCCTCGGCCTTGATCCAACCTCCGACCGGCTGATACATGAATGCCACGCTCTGGGCGACCAGTCGCCTGGCCCCCGCTGCCCGGCCGGCAGCCACCAGGTTCCGAGCGCCAAGCGTGCGTAGACGGTCGGTGGCGGCGAACTGCTCAGACCGCCGGCGGGGTGAGAGTGTGGCCGGGATGGCGGTGAGCTGGTTGACTATCACCTCCGGCCGGGCCTTCTGAACCGCTTGCGTCAGTTCCAGCCGGTCCAGCGCGTCGCAGGCGACCACCTGGGCACCGAGATCGCGCGCTGCTAGCAAACGCACTGGTGAGCGGCCGAGGCAGGTCACCTCGTGACCGGCCCCGCGCAGCTGCACGACAAGGCTTCGTCCCAGTACACCACTGCCGCCGGCGATCAGCACCCGCATCAAGCGAATGTTGGCACAGCCGGGCCCTAGCGGGCGGGGGGCGCCGGCAATGGTGCGGCCGATCAGCCGGATGACGCCGAGACGCTGGTGCCGCAGCTGTTCAAAGGGTCCTGCCCAGAGCCAGCGAGCATTCGCCTTTCAGCTCGAAGCCGAACTCGAGGTAGTGCTGCGCCCCGTTCTCATTGGTCACCGCGATGGCAAACGCGGAAGTCAGCGCGTTCTGCTCCAGGTGCTCCATCAGCGCTGTCAGAATGCGCTTGCCGAGGCCCTGCCCCCGGTGGTCAGGATGCACCGCCAGGTCGCAGAGGAGGAAGTAGAGACCGCCGTCGCCCACGAGCCGGCCCATGCCGACAGCCTCTCCGGCCTTCCGGGCGGTCACGCCGAACCAGGAGCCCTTGAGGCCCAGCTCGGTCGCCTCCGCTGTCGTCGCCGTCAGGCCCGCCACCTCTCTGAGCGCGAGATACTCGTCGGGCGTGGGGGAGGCAAAACTTATCAGGTATTCCGTCTCCGACATGGCGCCAGGTTAGCCGCCCTCGCTGATTCCATAAAGAAAAGCGCCGGGGCACAACACCCCGGCGCTCCTCGCTGGACGCCTGTCGGTCAGCGTCCGAGCCGTTTACTCAGAGACGGCGCTGTTCCTCGTCGATGCTGCCGCGATCGCCGAGATCCGTCTCGCCAGCAGTTCGGCCCTCGAGACCGCCCTCGCGCTCGACATCGACCCGCTCCTTGCGGACGTCGCCGGTCACCTCCCGGTCCTCGCGGCGGACGTCCTTCTCGACGCTCACCTGCTCCTTGGCCACCACCTGCTTTTCGACGACGGGCTCCTCGTGATGCAGCACTACCTCGTGCTGCTGCTCGCCGAACTCGTGCTGGCCGCCGGTGGCGCGCTCGTCCAAGGGCTGCCGCTCGATGCGGACGTCCTCGTGCTCCAAGCCGACATTGGTAGAGACGGGCTCGGTCTCCACCCGCTTGTTGAGGCGCACCAGCTCAGACGGCCGGCGGACCTTGCCCACCGTCAACTCCTCCTCGTGGCGGCGCACCGTTCCCTGGTCGCCCCTGTCGACGTCCCGACGAGCGGTGTCGTCAACACCGGCGCCGCCGGTGCCCTGCGCGGTCACCGTCTCCCCACCGTAGGGAATGCCGTAGTGCTCGAAGAGTCGTGCCTCCTCCTGCTCCGAGAGCTCCTCGTCGTTGCCCACATTGGGTGCGGAGGAGATGACGTCCTTGGTGAAGGGCACTCGGAAACCACTCTCGTTGGAGGTGGCCCCCGCCAGGGGCACGAAGTTATGCTTCATCCCGAAGAGGCCTGTGTGGACCAGTGCCCACTCAGGCTTGTTGGTTCCGGTGTCGGTGTAGACGGTCTCGATCGTTCCGATCTTGCCGCCGTCCTGGTCGAAGAGCGTCTTGCCCTCCCAGTCGCCGACTGTGTTCTCCATGTTCATTGAATACCTCCTAACTCACGATTGCATGATTTGCTGGATGGCTGCCCCAGCCCGCTAGCCTGATACTGACGATATACTCTTTCACGTCACCGCGGCAAACTGATCCGTAATCCGGGGGTTCTTCATGGCAGAGCAGAGACCGAGAAGACCAGGCAGCGCCGAGCCGGTTCTCCCGGGCCGCAGCGCAGGTGGCGCGGAAGAGGTGCTGGACCTGCTGGAAGAGCGGCCTGAGGTCAGCACTCGCCGCATCGAAGCCGGCCGGGTCAGGGTGGGCACGCGGGTGGTCACGGAGCCGCGGCAGCTCGACGTCAGAGTCTTTCACGAGTCAGTGATCATCGAGCACCGGCCTGTCAACGAGCCGCGTCCGGCCGCCGCCGCCATCGGCAGCACGCCTCCCCTCGTCGTGAACGTCGAGCGGGAGGAGCCTGCTGCCCACCTGCGCACCTACGTCCGCGAGCGGGTAAGGGTCGGCAAGCGCCGGCACGAGGAACAGCGCACTGTGACGGTTGACGCCCGGCGGGAGGAGCTCGACGTCGAGCGGCACCCGCTGGATGAGCGCGCGCAGGCGGTCCAGGAGCGGCCGGGCCCGAAGCCCCGAGGCCGCCGCTGATGGCTGAGGTAGAGGCGGTTTTCGACAACCGCGAACAAGCCGAACGGGCTCTTCGCGAACTGCGGTTGGCCGGTTTCGGGCCGGACCAAGCCGGCTTCGGTGACAGCAAGGGCGGGGTGTTGGGCGGCCTGCTCGGCGGTCGCTCACAGGCCGAGGGGCCGGTGGTCGCGGTGACCGGCGCCAGGCGGCTGGAGGCGGCGGGGATCCTTCACCGTCACGGCGGTCGGGATCTGGGCCAGGAAGCTCACAGCGACAACGCGGCTGCCGAGGATGGCGGCGAGTTCATTGATGTGTTGGAGGAGCAGCTGGTCGCCCAACCGGCGGTGGTCAAGGTGGGTGAGGTGCGGATCGGCAAGCGCGTCGTCACCGAGCAGCGCACCATCCAGGTCGAAGTGAGGCGGGAAGAGGTTTTCATCGAACATGTGCCGCTTACTGAGCCCCTGCCGGAGCAGATCGTCTACGTCGACGACGGGTACGACCAGGCGCAGCCGGTCCGGCCCCGGGCCGGCTGGGAGGGAAACGTCGGGCTGCCGAGCGACGAAGAAGAGGTCATTCGGGTCCCGCTGCTGGCGGAGCAGGTGGTGGTTTCCAAGCAGCCGGTCGTGGTGGACGAAGTGGTCGTGCGCAAGCGTCGACTGCCCGAGGTGCGCATCGTCCGGGGCGACGTGCGCCGGGAAGAGGTGGTCATCGAACGGGAGGGAGAGTTCGAATTGGAGGAAGTGACCGGCACTGAGTAGAGTAGCCCCTTAGCCCAGTTCCTTAGTCTCGCACTATCACAATTATTGACTCGGCGAGGGGTAAACGGGTAGAATGAGGTAAGTGGGCGGGGACACGGGGAGCAGCCCATGGTTCTTTGCTCATGCAGTTGGTAGAGATTCAGATTTGCATCAAGGAGGGCTTTCAACTTGACTGACTACAGCAGTTCGACCGGCCGTGACCCGGTCACCGGCGAGGGAACCGGCTCCAGCTACGAGACAGGTACATCGGGTGCGGACGAAAGCGGCTCGTCCGGCGGCACCGGGCAAGCCAAGCAGGTAGTTCAGGAGAAGGTCGATCAGGCCAAGGACGTGGCGCAGCAGGCGGCCGGCACGGCCAAGGATCAGGTCAGCCAGCAGGTCGACACGCACTCGACGACTGTCGGCGAGCAGGTTGGCTCGGTCAGCGAGGCGATGCGCAAGGCTGGCGATCACCTCCGCAGCCAGGGGAGCAACATGCCGGCCCAGCTCGCCGAGCGAGCCGCGGAGCAGGTAGAGAAGCTCGGCAGCTATCTCCGCAACACGGACGGCAACTCAATACTCAGCGACGTCGAGGACTTCGCCCGGCGGCAGCCGCTGATCGTCATGGCGGGTGGCGTCGCTCTGGGGGTGGTGGCAGCGCGGATGCTGAAGGCCTCCAGCCAGCGCAGCTACAGCGGTGGTACCTCAGGCTTCTTCAGCGGTTCTTCGGGCGGCCGGCAGCCCTACACGGGCAGCGAGAGCTACACCGGTGGGGCCGCGTCGACGTACGCGGAGCCGGTCGACACCACCACCGCGGGCACGGCCGCCGGCGGTTGGAGCGGCGAGCCGGCGACGGGCAGCGGTCAGTGGGGCACCCACGCCGAGCCGGGAACGGCCGGCGCATTCGGTGACCAAGCGGAGACCGGCACGGCCGGCACGGGCGGCTGGACCGGCCAGGGCACCTCCGGGGCTCAGGGCTGGGGCCAGCAGGGCGGCGACCCCAACCGGCGGCAGGGATAGTCTCGAATGGCTCAACAAGTTCCGCCTCCACAGGGGCCCGGGACCGCTCAGATTCCCCCTCAGGGGGATCTGCGCCAGCTTCCCCTCGGCGAGCTGGTGAAGCAACTGGCGGAGGAGACGAGCACGCTCGTCCGCCAAGAGCTGGATCTGGCCAAGGCCGAGATGACAGAGAAGGGGAAGCGGGCTGGGCTCGGCGTGGGCCAGCTGGGCGGGGCCGGCGTCGCCGGCCTCTACGCGCTGGGCGCCCTAACGGCCTGCATCATTGCCGCCCTGGCCCTGGCGATGCCGGTCTGGGTGGCGGCGCTGATAGTTACGATCATCTACGCCGCGGTGGCGGCGGTCCTGTACTTCACAGGTCGCAGGCAGTTGGCCAAGGCAGGGCCTCCGACCCCGGAGCTCACCCAGCAAACCATCAAGGAGGACGTGGAATGGGTCAAGACCCAGAACAAATCCAGCGAGAGATAGCCGCCACCCGCGAGCGGATGGGCGATCGCGTGGACGCGATCACCTACAAGACTGACGTGAAGTCGCGCGTTGGCGACTCGATCTCCGAGAAGCGTGACGCCATCACCGGCAAGGTGAGCGGTCTGGTTTCCGGAGTGACGGGTCGGGCTTCCGAGATCAGCGATCAAGCGCCTAGCGGCGATGAGTTGAAGGGCCACGCAACCCGCGCGGCTGGTGTGGCGAAGGACAACCCGCTGGGCTTGGCCCTGGGCGCGGTTGCGGTCGGGTTCCTGGTCGGTCTGGCGGTGCCCGCGACGCGCATCGAGGATGAGCGACTGGGGCAGGCGTCCGACACCATAAAGCAGAAGGCAATGGAGACGGGGCAGGAGGCGTTGAGCCGCGGCCAGCAGGTGGCCAAGGACGCCGCTCAGAGTGCCGCCCAGACCGCCCGTGAAAGCGGTGGGCAGCACGCCAGCGAGCTTGCTGATACAGCCAAAGACAAAGCGTCCGAGGCGAAAGAGGGCGCGCAGTCCAGCATCCAGTCCCAGAGCCAGAGCTAGTCAGGTAACGGCTTATGAAGGGTCTTCTCGAGCGCGCTCAGAAATCGTTTCCAGGCCGTCTCCTGAAGGCTTTCGGGGAGGCGAAGGCCGGCAACTACGCCGCCGGTCTCGCCTTCAACGCGTTCATGTCCATGTTTCCACTGATCCTGGGTCTGCTGGCCATCATCGGTCTGGTGGTACGGGATCCGCATCTACTTGAGCGGGTGCAGTCGGTGGTTATCAGCGTGTTTCCCAGCGATGCGCACGACGCGTTGACCAGCACGCTGCATGGCGCGAGCCAGCATTCCGGCCTCCTCGGCATCATCTCCATCCTGGGCTTGGTGTGGAGCGGCAGCCGCCTGTTTGCCAATTTGGAGTTCGCCCTGGGGGAGATGTACGGGGTGGAACAGCGCAAGTTCCTGCGCCAGCTGCTGATGACGATGGCCATGATGGGCATCTTCGTGGTGGCCCTGGCGGTGAGTGTGATCCTCAACGGTGCCGCCGGCCTGACGCCACTCTCCACCATCCTGGCGCCGGTCGTCGGCGCCGTCGTGATGATCGTCTTCATGACGATCATCTATCGGGTAGTGCCGAACCGCAGCTTCGAGTTGAAAGAAGTCCTGAAGGGCGCCATCCTGGCGGGTGTGCTGATCGAGATAGTCACGCTCGTCTTCCCCATCTACTCCAGGCTCATGCACGGCTTCAACACCTATGGCGCCGCCTTCTCGCTGTTCTTCCTGCTGGCCACCTGGCTGTTCTTCGTGAGCGAGTTCATCCTGCTCGGGGCCGTGCTGAACCGCATGGTCGCGGGTGCGCCGCAGGAGGGTGGTCTCGCAGAGGATGCTGCGGTGAAGGGCTCGGAGACGCGCGGCTCCGAGGCGGCCGAACGCCAGCGGCGGGTGGGCGAAGGAGAGGATCCCGACGGTGCGAAGTCGGAGTCAGGAGGGGACTCGGAGAGGTCCCGAGCCGGGGCAACTGTCGGCACGAACACCAAAGAGTAAGGCCGACGGCTGAGGGCGAGGGCATGTTCGCCCTCGACTAGATTCGCGCGGGGCTGAACCCAAACGGCCTACGCGTTAATCGTCAGTCTCGGCGCGAGCAGCGAAGGGACGCAGATACGTGACTGTGTGATGGGCGACGAGTTGGCCTGCCTCGCCGCGTGTCTCGGCGTCGCCGAACACCACTTGGCGCCCGGCTCTGATCACTCGCGCATCGCACACCAGGTCACCGTTTGCCGTCCCCAGGAAGTTCGTTTTCATCTCCAAGGTCACCGCGGGATCGTCCTTACCGCCGACAGCGAGCAGCGCGATCCAGAACCCGACATCCGCCAGCGTCATACAGCAGCCACCCTGCAGGACGTCACCGGGCCTCAGAAAGTGCGACTGGAAGGGCATTCGCAGGCGGGCGCGCCCGTATGCGACCGCCTCGACCCGGAATCCCCACCAGGGACCGAAGGCGCACCCGTCGAGGATTGCCTGGGCGGCATGCACGTCGAGGAGGGGCGGAGGCTCGGCGTGGTCAGTGGTCTGGCTGGGCTGCATCACGAGGCCAACGGTCCGGGGTTGGCTAGCGGTTGATCCGGGGCGGGGTCTGCACGTAAGGCGGCTCGAGGGCGGCCTGTGCAGCCGGCCCATTCGGGCCGTAGTAGCGAATGGCGGCTCGGCCGAGGGCTGTCACTGTCACCCAGTCAAAACCTGCCCCAACCACCAAACCGATCGCGAGGGGCGCGACCCTGGCGGCGGAGGCGACTGCGCGCGTCCCCGCCACGCGGGCGATGATGCGGCCCAGCACGTGACCGCCCGTGCGGGTGGCGAAACCGGCGGGGAAGCGGCGGAAAGCAGCCACGCTGAGACCCCGGCCCCCCGCGACGAGCACGTTGTCTCGCAGCTTCACCGCGCCGCCGGCGACGCCGACGATCACCAGGGCCTCGACCAGCCGGTCGTCCGAGTCAGCCAGTTCGTGGCCGAACAGCATGGCGATCGCCATGACCAGCTCCGCCTCCTGCTCCAGAGCCCACAGGCCCTGGCCCGTCACAGTCCCCAGCGCCACTATGGTGCCCAGCCCAGGCAGGATAGCCGTCGCGCCGCTCACGGCTCCCGTGGCGGACACGCGGCGCCGCGTTTGGCCGATCAGGATCCGGGCCAGCTCTTCAGGTGATTTGCCGGGATTCTCGGCCCTGACGCGCGCCACGTTTTCGCGGATGTCCGACTCACGAGTGCGAAGCCCGTTCGCGATCAGATTCAGAGCCGGACGGAACTGCGGCGGGATCGAGTTGAGGATTTGCTTCATCTGCAGCTCAGCCTAGAGGGTTGGCCGGCCGCATGCCAGCTCCCGCCCTTAGGCCCGAGTATGGTTGGCCGAGACGCCATGAGTGCGACGTTCGATCGAGTCGAGACCGAGCGGCTGCTCCTGCGACGGCCCCTACTCGACGATTTTGAGGCGTTTTTCGCGATCCACAGCGATCCCCCACGAACCAGTACAACCGGCTGGTCCGCTGCGATCGCTGCAGCGGGCTCGACAGCGGATCGCTCGAGACATCGAGTTCTGGGAGCGCCGTGGTTTCAACTACTGGGCGGTTTCCGCCAGGCTCGAGCCCGCGGTGATCGGCTTTGGCGGGATTGGACTGATGACCTGGCGGGAGCGGGAGATCCTCAACGTCTACTATCGGTTCTCTCCGAGCGTCTGGGGGAACAGCTACGCCAGCGAGGTCGTTCGAACGGCGATCAAGCTCGCGCAGCGATGGCTTCCGGACTTTCCCCTCGTGGTCCGGACGCGCCCAGCCAACGCGGCCGCCCGTCGGGTCGCCGAGAAGTCAGGTTTTGAACGCCGCCCCGATCTTGACTGCGAGTTCGTCATCTACAGTCTGGGCTGGTAGCCGACCCCCCGGGTGCCGGTAACCCCGTTCGGCTTGCGTCACTGAGCGGTCAGCGGTCCACCCGGTTCACCACTGACCGCTGAAGTTCGGTGATGTCTGCGAAACGGCTTACTTGTGGCCGTGTTCCTCCACGTGAGCCTTGGCCGCCTCGGAGGCGTGGTGGGCGGCGTGCTCGTGATGCCCGCGGGCGGTGTGGGCGTCATGCGCAGCCGCCTCGTGCTGGCCGGCCTCGTGGTGCGTCTTGGCTTGCCGGTGGTGCTGAGCTGCCTTCTCGTGGTGCTCGGCAGCCTGCCCGTGGTGTTCCGCAGCCTTCTTCGACATGGGCATCCCTCCCTAAAATGTGACGGGAACACCTTCATCATAGGCCCGGGGTGGCCGGACCGCGGTTAAGATTTGGGGCGCCGAACCGCGGCCCGAATCGACCTCAGTTGAGCTGCTAGGTTCGGTGCTCTCGCAGAGTGCTCACCGTCTTGGCTATGCGTCGCTGACGGGTGTCGGTTGCATTGGCGCCGTCAATCGCCATCACAAGCCGCCGCTGATTGCTGTAGGACAACCCGTCGAAGAATTGCTTGGCTACCGCATCACTGTCGAGGGCATCTTTGAAGTCGGTCGGGATGGTCACCTCGCGACGCCCTGTGTCCAGCTCCAGCTCGACCTCCACCTCCTCGCCGGCGGCGATTCCTACTGAGTCACGCACCTCTGCGCTGACCGGCAGCATGTACTCCCCATGCATGGGCGCGACGGTGCTGCGGTAGGTGTACCCCTGGATCGTGACGCGGACCGCCGGCCGCTTGCTCGCCCCGAGGCCCGCAACCACCTCGGGCGGAACACGAATACCACTAGCGGTCTTGCCGCCGAGTAGGACTCTGGCGCGAAATCTCATGGGTAGATCATCCAAGTCTGGCATGCATCATCGGCAAGCGAACTCACATGTCCGCGGCTGGTCTTAGGCATGCGGCCGAGCAGGGCCAACCGGTCGCTTCGTAATGGGCCCTTGGTCCCGCAGCCCGCTACAACTCCGGCCCTCTAAGCAGTGCATGCCCTCCAAACGACACGCCAGTCATGGCGTCGCTGTGCTCAGGCACCAGGCCTGCGAGATGCGATCCCATCTACCGGCTTGGTCACGCCGTCTCAGACTGGGAATGGGCAGGGGAAACGACAGGAGAGCAAAGCCAACTTGAAAAGTCGGCGGTTGTGGAGCGAAGGGGAGTCGAACCCCTGACCTCCTCCGTGCGAGGGAGGCGCTCTCCCAACTGAGCTATCGCCCCGATTGACGCCAGGGAGTATACCGGCGGCCATTGCCGCAGCCGCTCCGGACGGCCGTCTCTATACTCGACGGCCGATGAGCCCGAAAGCGCGCCGCCGGCCCTTGCCCGACGGTGTGGACCCGGCCCGTATTCCGCCCCGCCAGGTGCTCATGGCGCCCGACAAATGGCCGCTGCTGCACTTTGGTCCTGTCCCCGAGCCCGACCTGGAGCGGTGGACTTTCAAGGTGTTCGGCGCCGTCGGTACTGAGCTGGAGTTGAACTACGAGACGCTGCGCTCACTGCCGGTCAAGGAAGTGACCGCTGACATTCACTGCGTGACGGGGTGGAGCCGGCTGGGCGATCGGTGGACTGGCGTACCGATCCAGGAGATCCTGACCCGCGTCAAACCGGCCGCGAACGCCAGCCACGTGATGGCACACTGCGAGTACGGCTACTCGACAGGCATGCCGCTGTCGGTGCTGGACGACGACGACGACGTTCTGCTCTGCCATGGCTGGAACGGTGCCAATCTCACGGTGGAGCACGGGTTTCCTCTGCGGCTCTTCGTGCCCAAGAAGTACTTCTGGAAGTCGGCCAAGTGGCTGCGAGGACTGGAGTTCATGACGCAGAACCGGCTCGGCTTCTGGGAGCAGCGGGGCTACCACGAGGAAGCCGATCCCTGGCGGGAGCAGCGGTACTGGTAGCAGAATCCGTTCAGGTGGTGACGTTGACCAGCGATTTCGGGTTCGGGTCACCGTACGTCGCGGCCATGAAAGCAGTTCTCATAGGCGCCGGCGTCCAGGCGCCGCTCATTGACATCGACCACGATCTGGCTCCGTTCGACATCCGGGCGGCGGCCTTCGTGCTCTGGGCTGCGACCCGTGACTTCGCCGGGCTGCCTTCAGTTCATCTGGCGGTGGTCGACCCGGGAGTCGGCGGGGACCGGCGCGCTTTGGCGCTCGACTGCGGCGACGGCCGCCGCTACGTCGGCCCCGACAACGGGCTCATGGAGTTCGTTTTGCGGCACGCGGATCGCCCTGTGCGCGCGGTGGAACTGCCAGTGCCGGCCGGCGCCGCTCCCACCTTTCACGGGCGTGACGTGCTCGCCCCTGCCGCCGCGGCCCTGGCGTCCGGCACGCCCTTGGACCGCCTGGGCGCTTTCTGCGGGGAGTTGGTCCGCCTTCACAGGGACGAGCCCCAGGTGCTTTGGGTTGACCGCTTCGGGAATATTGTCACAAGCCTGCGTGCCCTGCCGGCCGAACTCGAAGTGGCGGGTCACCGGGTGCGGCAGGTCCACCGGACTTTCGCCGACGCTGCGCCCGGCGTTCCGTTCCTCTACCTCGGCAGCTTGGGCTACGTCGAAGTGGGGCTGAGGGACGCCAGCGCAGCCACTCAACTTGGCGCTGTGGTCGGGAGTGTCGTAGCAGCGCGCGGCTGAACAGCGTCTTCACAGGCACGGTTGGCGCCGTGTGCCTGGGGAGTCAGGCTTGACCAAGTGCCAACCATCAGCCGGTTCAGCCGGTTCAGGCGGAGCACCCAGATCGCCGTGGCGCTCTCGGCTGCGCTCGGGCTGGTCGGCGGCTGCTCCGCGCAGGCGGCTCCGCCCGGCCCGGCCGGCGGCACCTTCCAGCTCTGGCAGGACGCAGCCATCTTCACGGCCGTGGAGCAACTGATGATGGCACCGGGGGCCGGTCAGCAGCTGTCAGTCGAAATGTACGAGTTCGGGAGGCAGGACTTGGCGGAGGCGTTGCTCGCGGCCCGGGCACGGGGCGCCCAGGTGCGGCTCATCGTGGATAGAACGGTTCCCGCAAGCGCTCGAGTGGCAGACTGGCTTGCGGCGCGCGGCCTGCCCGTACGCGCGTATCCCGTGGACGATCGAGCTTTTCAGATCGATCACGTGAAGCTCGTCCTGGCGCCTGGCGCCGCGCTCGTGACTGGGATGAACTGGGGTGACACCAGCGCTGCCAACCACGACTACGGTCTGGAAACCCGTGCTCCACCCGTGCTCGAGCGGCTGCGTCAGATCTTTGAGCAGGACTGGTCAATTGCCGGGGGCACCCCGGCGCCAGTCACTACGCGCAGTTCTGGTCCCGTACTGCAGACGACGCCGGGCGAAGAGGTGCGGCAGGCCCTGCTCAACGCAATCGGCTCGGCCGGTCACTCCATCGTCGGCGAGATTTTCACGCTGACCGACCCTGAGGTGGTGGCGGCCTTCGGGCTGGCGCATCGGCGCGGCGTCCAGGTCCGCCTCTTGCTGGATCCAGAGCAGGAGGTGAATCTGGCCGCCTACCGAATTCTTCGGTCAGCCGGAGTTTCGTTGGCCTGGTTTCGCCTGCCGCCGGGGGCGAAGCTGCACGCGAAGGCAGCTCTGTTCGACGGGCGCGCGCTCCTGGTGGGCTCGGCGAATTGGAGCCAGGGCGGCCTGTCAGTGAACCACGAGCTGGATCTGCTCGTGGCTGATCAAGCAGCTTGCGGGGCCTTCGCCAGCCGCTTCGAGCAAGACTGGCAGAAGGCGGTCAGCTTCGGCTAATTGTTTCCGGCTTCTGCTGTGCGGCTTAGCGCGAAGGGGCGGCGAACGCTACCGGCGCTGCCATCGCGTCTTCTTAAGCATCTTCTTGTGCTTGTGCTTGCGCATCTTCTTGCGCCGCTTCTTGATTACCGAACCCAAGCCAACTCCATTGCGTGCGTAACTGACAAACGGCTAATCGCCCACCCCGATGGGCCGCGGGCCATGATACAGGAGCCGACCTGGCCACTGCAGCGGGCTGCCGGCCGCGGGAGAGCGCCGCCGACGGGCGGATCCAACAGTCAGCTGGAGTGGAAGCTGGCGCGCAGCTTCTCCCAGGTTCGTTCCAGGTGCTCGTTCACGACTTTCACATCAGCCAGCACTGCATGAAGTTCGTGTCGCCGTCCCAGCGCGGCACTGTGTGGAAGTGCAAGTGGTCGGCGATTCCGGCGCCCGCGACCTTGCCGAGGTTGACGCCAAGGTTGAAGCCGTCTGGATGGACGGAGTCGGCCAAGACGCGGAGACAGCGCTGCACCAGTGCCATCACCGCCAGCAGCTCCGCGCCGCCCAGCGTGGTTAGATCGCCCGTGTGCCGGCGCGGTGCCACCATCAGGTGACCTGGGTTGTAGGGAAAGCGGTTGAGCAGCGCGATCGCCTCTGGTTCGCGCCAGATGAGGAGGTTGGCTCGGTCTTCTTCCGGACGAGCCTCCCGAATCCGGCAGAAAAGGCAACCCGGCTGTGCTTCGGCGCCGATGTACTCCATGCGCCACGGCGCGTGCAGATGGTCCATGAGGCCGAAGCTAACATGAGTGGCCATGGCGGTTACGCGGCGGCGCACCTACGTGCCGCAGGAAATTGAGCCCAAGTGGCAGCGGATCTGGGTAGAGCGCGGGATCATGAAAGCAGCCGACGCCTCGGAGCGGCCCAAGTTCTACAACCTGGTGATGTTTCCCTATCCGTCCGGGGACCCGACTGTCGGCCATCTGCGCAACTACGTGATCGGAGACCTGATCGCGCGCTTCAAGCGCATGTGCCGCTTCGAAGTTCTCAACCCTTTCGGCTGGGATGCCTTCGGCTTGCCGGCTGAGAACGCCGCCAAAAGGCGCGGCAACATGCATCCGCGCGACTGGACCATGGCCAACATCGAGACCTTCCGCCGCCAGCTGCAGATGATAGGCATCCTCTACGACTGGGACCGGGAGGTCACTGCCTGCGCGCCCGATTACTACCGCTGGACGCAGTGGCTATTCCTGCACTTCTTCGAGCGCGGGTTGGCCTATCGGGCTATGGCTCCGGTCAACTGGTGTCCAGTCGACGAGACTGTCCTGGCCAATGAGCAGGTGATCAACGGCCACTGCTGGCGGCACGAGGACGTGCTCGTCGAAAAGCGCTACCTGGAGCAGTGGTTCTTTCGAATCACCGACTACGGAGATCGGCTGCTGGAGGATCTGGACCTGCTGCCAGAGTGGCCGGAGAGAGTGCTGACCATGCAGCGCAACTGGATAGGCCGCAGTTATGGAGTCGAGATCGACTTTGCGCTGGAGGGTCGCTCGGAGTCCGTGCGGGTCTACACAACTCGGCCAGACACCATCTACGGCGCCACGTTCATGGTGCTGGCGCCGGAGCATCCGCTGCTGCCAACCCTGACGACCAAAGGTCAGCGGGCCCAGGTTCAGGCTTACCTCGAGGCTGCCCGCCACCAGACGGATATACAGCGGCTCTCAACCGAGGGCGGCAAGAGAGGGGTTGCCACTGGAGCTCACGCCATCAACCCGATGACGGGGGAGCGGATCCCGATCTGGCTAGCCGATTACGTCCTCGGCAGCTACGGCACCGGCGCGATCATGGCGGTGCCGGCGCACGATGAGCGTGACTTCGAGTTCGCTCGACATTTCCGCCTGCCCATCCGGCAGGTGATCGCACCCAGCGGTGGGGAACGGATCGCCCAGGACCGCGCCTTTGTGAGCAAGGAGGGCGTGCTGGTCAACAGCGGGGAGCTGACCGGGCTCGCCTGCGCCGAAGCGTTCGAACGCATAGCTGCTGAGCTGGAGTCACAGGGAACCGGACGCCGAGCCAAGCGGTACCGCCTGCGCGACTGGCTGATCTCGCGGCAGCGCTACTGGGGAGCACCCATCCCGATAGTCCACTGCCCGACCTGCGGACTCGTGCCCGTACCGCTGGATCAGCTGCCCGTCACTCTTCCCGACCGCTATGAGCGGCTATCGGAGCAGCCTGAGTGGTATGAGACCAAGTGTCCAGTCTGTGGCGGCGGGGCCCGCCGGGAAACCGACACCATGGATACCTTCATGGACTCCTCCTGGTATTTCCTCCGCTTCACTGACGCGCACAACCAGGAGCGGCCGTTCGATCCAGCGCTGGCAAATCACTGGATGCCTGTCGACCAGTACACGGGTGGCGTGGAGCATGCGATCCTGCACCTGCTGTACTCCCGCTTCTTCCAGAAAGTCCTTCAGGATGCGGGCCTCCTGAACGAGCCTGAGCCATTCAAGCGGCTGTTCACGCAGGGGATGGTGACTCGGTTCGGCGCCGTGATGGCGAAGTCCAAGGGCAACGGAGTGTCGCCCGAGGAGCTGGTCCAAGGCCAGGGCGCCGACGCCGGCCGGGTTTACGAGATGTTCATCGGGCCGCCCGAGGAAGACGTGGAGTGGTCGGACCAGGGCATCACAGGCTGCACGCGATTCCTGCACCGCTACTGGCGGCTGGCGCTGGCGCCGGAAACCATCGTTGTCACCAGCACAGGAGCGGACGCGACAGCCCTCCGCCGCAAGGTCCACCAAACGATCCGCAAGGTAACTGATGACTACGAGGGCTTCCACTTCAACACAGCGGTCGCGGCGCTGATGGAGCTGAGCAACGCCATGCACGAGCACCTGGCCGGCCGTGGGGAGCGGGGGATGGCGTGGGAAGAGTCAGTGCGCAGCCTCACCCTGCTCCTTCATCCCATGGCCCCGCACATTACCGAGGAGGTGTGGAGCGAGATCGGCGAGGGTCTCTGCGCCGACGCGAGCTGGCCGGTCTTCGATGCGGTGGCAGCCAGCGAGTCGCAGGTTGACCTGGTGGTGCAGGTGGGTGGCAAACGGCGCGACGTCCTCCGGGTCCCGCCGGAGCTGCCCGAGCCTGCGGCGCTGAAGCAGGCACTGGCCAGCCCGGCAGTCGTCCGAGCGATGGCCGACCGCGCGCCTCGGCGGGTTGTCTACGTGCCGGGCCGGCTGATCAATCTCGTTCCCTGAGGGGTCGGCTCCAGCGCCGGCTCAATCGCCGCCTGGTTTCCCGCAGCGCCATCAAGCAGGCTTGACTGTCGTCCGGTCGGTTCGAATACGTTTCAAGCGTCGCAGTTTGAGGCCCCCAAATGGGTGGGGGGGTTTGGTGGAGGGCTTCTTGTAGTGACGCGCGCGAGAGTGGGGCCGGCTGATGAATGCGGTCGCACTGGGAACGCCCCGAAAGCGGTGAGCCGACCGTGCGTGGCTGAGGGCAGCCGCCCGGGAGCAGCTGAGCTCAGGTGAAGCCGATCGGCATCGCCCTGCCAGGCGCAGCCACCCCCGGGGAGGCGGGCCGCCTCGCGGCCCGGGCAGAACCCTTGGGCTTCGAAGCGGTTTGGGCCCTGGACGTGCGCCGCGAGCCCTTCCTCACCTGCGCAGCAGCCATCGCCTCCACCAATCGGATCACAGTCGGCACCAACGTGGCGGTGGCCTTTGCTCGCTCGCCCACCGTCACTGCCACCGCTGCCTGGGACCTCGCCCTCTGGAGCGGTGGCCGCTTCGTGCTGGGCCTGGGCAGCCAGGTCGGCCCCACCCTGCAGGCTCGCTTCGGCGTCAGCGTCGACCGGCCAGGCCCCCGGCTGAGGGACTACGTGCTCGCCGTGCGTGCCTGCTTCGCCGCCTTCCGTCTCGGGCACGGCCGTTACGACGGTGAGTTCTATGCGATCCGACGCCCAGCCTTTCAGCCCGGGTCCGAGCCGGACGCGCCGGAGCCTCCCATCTACATCGCCGCGGTCAACCCGTTCATGACAGGCATCGCCGGCCAGGTTGGCGCCGGCCTCGCCGCCCATGCTGGTCTACACGGTGCCGAGCTACCGCCGGGTCCTGGATCACGCCGGCCAGCCCCAGAGAGCTGATGCCGTGCTGGCGGCGGCGCAGGCGGGTCGTCGCTTGGAGGCCCGAACCCTGATCGACAGCGGTTACCTTGACCTGCTGGGAATCGTGATCGGCCTCGATCAGGAATCAATCCGGCGAGCGCTGCAGCGCTGGCTGCCGCTGGCCGACAGGATCTCTCTCAGCGTGCCCTGGTTCGGCGTGTCTCACGCCGAGCAGGTGAGCTTGATGGAAAGGCTGCTGGAGCAGGCAGCGCCGCTGAAGAGGGTGCCGTTCGTCATACTCGAAGAGGCTGGTGGTGCCGGAATAGGTGGGGAGCCTGCCCGGTAGAGAAAGCTTGGCCCGCTTGGCCAGAACGTCTTGGAGAACTGAATGCATTCGATCGTCAGTTGGTGTTTGAACAACCGTCCAGTGGTTGTGCTCTTCAGCCTGGTGCTGATGGGCGCGGGCGTGTTCAGCACAATCAAACTGAACCAGGAGCTGCTGCCCTCGGTTGAGTTTCCCTCCGTCTTCATCCTGGTCCAGGACCCGGGCGCAGGACCGGAGCAGGTGGACCGTGACGTCTCCAAGTCTCTCTCTGACGGCCTGACCGGCCTGCCCCGCCTGAAGCACGAGCAGACCATCGCGTCCCAGGGCTTCAGCACAGTGATCCTCACCTTCGACCTCGACTCCAGCCTGAAGGAGGACCAGGACAACACGAATCAGCGCCTGAACCAGGTGCAGCTGCCCAGCGGAGTCGGCAAGCCCCTGGTCCAGACGTTCAGCTTCAACGCGATCCCGAGCATGACCTACACCCTCGCGGCCAAGGATGGTGACCTGGTCAGGGCGACCCGAGAGGCGAACGACGTCATCGCCCCGGCCCTGACCGGTGCCACCGGCTCCGCTCAGGTGAAGGTCTCCGGTGGGGCCAAGGAGCGCGTGCTGATCACGCTCGACGGCGCCAAGCTGGCCGAGAACGGCCTCTCCCTCCAGCAGGTCCAGCAGGCGCTGAGCGGCGCCAACGTCGATCTGCCTGCCGGCACAACTCTGGATGCTGACAAGACCCTGCCCGTCCAGGCCTCCAGCTCGCTGCGGACTACCGATGATCTGAAGAACCTGGTGGTCGTCTCCAGCGCGGCGCAGGGCACCGGCGGCCAAGCCGCTGCCGGCCAGCCTGGCGCCGGCCAGGCCGCCGCACCGCCGGCGAGCAGCCCGGCCCCGAGCCGGACCCCCGCTGCGCGGCCCAGCCCGAGCCCGGCACCGGCGGCGCCTCCGCCGGCTGTGCGCTTGGGAGACGTGGCCAAGGTGGAGATGGACAACCAGCAGGCCAACGGCATCTCTCGCACGAACGGTCTCGCTTCGCTTCAGATCCAGGTGATCCGCGCGAGCAACGGTAACGCAGTGACGCTCTCAGATGACGTCCGCCAGCGCGTCGCGAAGCTGAAGCTCGATTCACGCGACGACCTGCAGCTCAGCAGCGACTCCGCCGTCGATATCAAGGCCTCCCTCAACGATCTGGTCCACGAGGGCCTGATCGGCGCGGGCCTGGCGATCCTGGTGATCTTCCTGTTCCTGGGCAGCTTGCGGGCCACGCTGGTCACAGCCGTGTCCCTGCCGACCAGCGTTCTGGTGGCGCTGCTCGGCACCTCCATCGGCGGCTTCTCACTCAACGTGCTGACGCTGGCCGGCCTCACCATCGCCGTCGGCCGGATCGTCGACGACGCCATAGTGGTGCTCGAGAACAGCTACCGCCACCTGCAGCAGGGCGAGAGTCCGACCGATGCAGCCCTGCATGGGGCGACGGAAGTCTCCTCCGCCGTAATCTCCAGCACCCTGACCAGTGTCGCGGTGTTCCTGCCCATCGGGGTAGTGGGTGGCATCATCAGCCGCTTCTTCCTGCCCTTCTCGGTGACGGTGACCATCTCGCTGTTGGCGTCGCTCTTGGTGGCGCTGACACTGATCCCCGTGCTGGTCAGCTTCATCCTCTCCGCCAAGGCTCGCCGTCAGGCCCACCAAGCCGGCGGCAGGCCCATCAATGCCGGGGCCACGGCGCCGGAGCATGTCTCCCGCCTGGCTCGGCCCTACATCCCGGTTCTCGCCTGGGTGCTGCGCCGCTTCTACCGGAAGTCACTCGTCGTTGCCGTGGCCGCTCTGGCGCTGATCGGCGTGCTCGTGCTGACCTATGTAGCAGTACCGAAGAACTTTTTCGACCTTGGCGGCTCCGCGTACATCACTGGCAACATCTCGCTTCCCCCTGGTACGACGAGCACTGCTACCAGCGATCGGGTCAAGGCGTTCGAGGCCGCAGCCCGGTCCGACCCTGACGTAAAGACCGTCGAAGTGACCATCGCCAGTTCCGACTTCGGCGGCTACACAGGGTCGGTCAGCGAAAACGACGCGCGGTTCAACCTGATAGTCAAGAACAAGAAGAGCGCCGACCAGGTCAGGCAGCGCCTCCAATCCAAACTGGACGAGCTCTACGGGAAGGGCAACGGCACCATTGGCGTGCAGAGCTTCGGGCCCCCTTCGAGCGCCTTCTCGGTCAGTCTCAGCGGCCGCGATCCCAACACGCTGCGCGCCGCCTCCGATCAGGTGGTGGCGAAGCTTAGCCAGAACTCGGATCTCGCCAACGTCAAGTCGGACCTCACGGTGCGCCAGCCGGAGACGCTCGTATCGGTGGACGCGAACAAGGCGGCCGAGCGCGGGCTCACACCTAACACGGTCGCCTTCGCCCTCGCTGGCGTGCTCAACCCCAAGGACGTGGGGACGCTGGGCACCGGCGGCACTCCTATCACGTTGCGGGTGGACCCCAGCTATGTCGCGGCGGGCAAGCTGGCGGACCTCCCTCTGGGCCCGGGTACGACGCTGAAGGACGTGGCCACAGTGACCCGCACCGACGCGCCTACCACAGTGACCCGCGTTGACGGCACGCAGCAGGTCACCGTCAACGCTGACGTGCTGGCGGCAGACACGCAGGGCGCCTCGACCAAGGCGACCCAGAGCGTTCAGTCGCTGCAGCTGCCGGCGGGCGTCTCCATCAGCACCGGCGGCACCCAGAACGACATCAACGACAGCTTCCAGCAGATGTTCATAGCGATCGGCGTGGCGATCGCGATCGTGTTCATCATCCTGGTCACCTTCTTCCGCTCGGTGGCGACCCCATTCGTGATCCTGGGCGCGATGCCCCTGGCCCTGATCGGTGGCCTGCTGGCCCTCTATGTCACTCACCAGAACCTGGGTCTGCCGGCGCTTCTGGGCGTTCTCATGGTCTTCGGCATAGTTGTCTCCAACGCGATCCTTCTGATCGACTTCGTGGAGCGCAACCGGGCCGGCCGCGGCCTGGCCGAGGCCCTTGTGCTCGCGGGCTCAGTCAGGATTCGACCGATCCTGATGACCGCCGTGGCTACGATCGTGGCTCTCGTGCCAGTCGCCACGGGTTTCGCCAGCGAGGGTGGCGGCGGGCTCATCTCCCAGTCGCTGGCGGTGGTCGTCGAAGGCGGCCTGATCTCGTCGACAGCGCTGACGTTGGTGGTGGTGCCGATCCTCTACTCCTGGATCAAGCGCCGCGGCCATCACCGCTATGAGACGGCGCCGCCGGCGATCTCGGTGGCGGATCCGCGGAGCCTGCGGCCCTCGCTGGATGGGAACCGGCACGGCAATGGCAACGGCAGCGGCAGGGTTTGGGAGCACTTCCGCGAGGAAACGCTGAAGCGCTGATGGCCATTCTGAACCAGCAGCTGAAGGAGCAGTTGAAGCGACGCTTCAGCGATCGGCTCCGCGACCCGGTTCAGCTGACCCTCTACACCCGCCCCGGCAGCGGCCGGCTGATCCTCCCCGGCGGTCTCGGCTGCGCCACGTGCGGCGACGCCCGAGAGCTGGCGGAGGACCTTGCTGCCGCGGCGCCCGAGCAGGTCCGGCTCGAGGTGGTGGACGTGAGCGAGAGGACGGAGCTGGAACGGCCGGTCCCCAGCCTGACGCTCGGGGCGGCCAACGGGGAGGCGGATCAGGACGGCGGCCGGCTGGGCTGGCAGGGGCTGCCGGCGGGCTACGAGTTCGCTACGGTAGTTGACGCCATCGAGAGGGTGTCTCGCAGCGAACACGGTCTGGCCGAGGCGACGCTGGACGCTCTCTCCGCGCTGACCGAGCCAGTCGACCTGATGGTCTTTGCGACGCTCACTTGACCGCACTGTCCCCAGGCCGTGAGCCTGGCCCACCGGATGGCGCTGGCGAGCCCATTGGTCAGCGCGCTCTCCGTCGAAGCCAACGAGTTCCCGGAGCTTTCACAACGCCACGGCGTGCAGTCAGTGCCACGCACAGTGGTAAACGGTGCGCGCGCCTTCGTGGGGGCTATGCCTGAGGCTCGCTTCCTGGCGGCCGTGCTGGAGCTGGCGCGGCCTGCCGAACCGCCGGCTTAGCCGCGCCGTCGGCGGTCAGACCCGCGCGCTCCGACGCCGAGGATCGAGCGAGCGCTACCAACGCTCAGAATCGACCCCGCGCTGCCGATGCTCAAAATGGAACCTGCGCTGCCGATGCTCAGGATGGAGCCGGCACTGCCGATGCTCAGGACGGAGCCGGCACTGGCGAGGCTCAGAATCGAACCGGCGCTGAAGACGCTCAGGACGCTGAGGAAGCTGAAGCGGCCGAGTCTGCTGCTGCGGGCGAAGAGTCTGTTGGACGCCATCGCTCAAATCTGCAGGACGCTTGCGAGCGCCGCTCGCTGGGGCAGCCCGCGCTGCTCCGCAGAGCCTGAAGCGCTGGGGGGGAAGGATTCGAACCTTCGAATGGCGGATCCAAAGTCCGCTGCCTTACCACTTGGCGACCCCCCAATGAAAGGGCCTCGAACACGGCCAGGTTACAGTGCCTCTCCGGCTGCGAGCTTCACAACCGGCGTTCCCATCTGTCTTGACCCGGCTCTAGCTTCAAACCATGTTTCGACGCCCGCGCCTCGTTCAGGGTTGGCCCCGCCTTCTGCTTCTGATCCTGCCCGCGCTGGCCCTCGCCGCACTGCTGACCGGGCTCTATCTCAGCGGTCGCCCAGCCTCCGCGGGCGCGCAGGTGACACAGCCGGCCGCCGCGGATGTGGCGGCGGCGGTGCCCAAGTCGTCAGGCCTATTGGTGCAGGTGAGCGGTGCTGTGCAGAAGCCGGGACTGTATCGCTTGGCCAAGGGCGAACGCGTTTACGCCGCGATTGCGGCAGCCGGCGGCCTGACTGCGGAGGCGGATCCAGAGCGCCTGCCTCCCCTTGCCGCCCGGTTGAAGGACGGCCAGCAGGTCAAGGTGCCGGCTCGCGGCACCACCGGCAGCGGCCGTACGACCGGCGGTTCGCGCTCAACTGGCGGCTCAGGCTCCATCTCCAGCGCAGCCGTGGCGAAGACCGATCTCAATAACGCCACTGCCGAAGAGCTGACCGCCGTACCCGGCTTCAGCCCGGAGCTTGCCGCGGCGGTGGTGAACTATCGCGACCAGTACGGCGCGTTCACCAACTTGAAGCAGCTGGTGACGCTCTTGGGCATGAGCCAGGATGCGTACAAACAGGGCAAGCCCCACCTTCACCTATGACGCTCGGCCTGGTCTGCCTGCTGGCATGGAGCGCAGGTATCGCGCTCGCCGGCGTCAGCGGTGTTCTCCGCCTCGAGCTTGGAGTACTGGCGATCTGCCTTGGCGCCGCTTCGGCAGCAGTCGGCAGCGCTCTACGGCCGGCGGTCTACGGGCTGGGCCTCGCCTTTCTGCTGCTTGGCGTCGGGCGCGTCGAACTGGCGCCTGCGCCAGCCGCGCTCGATCCGACTCAAGTGGCTCGGCTGGCGGGGCAGCAGGTGAGCGTCCGGGGCAGCGTGACCGACGATCCCAAACCGCAAAGCCAGGGCTACGAGGCGGTGATACAGTCATTTGCAGAGGCTGGCAGCGGAGCGCTGACCGGCCTCCACAGCCGTCTGCTGGTTCAGGTGCGGTCGCAGGTGGAGCCTGCTCCCGGTGACGAGGTCGAGGTCAGCGGGAGGTTGGCTCTGCCGCGCGACAGGCCAGGCTTCGACCGCCGGACGGAGCTTGCCCTGAAGGGGATCCAGTTCGAGCTGCGGCCGGCGCAACTGCGCGTGCTAAAGGCTGCGGGCGGCATCAGGGCGGCGCCGCTTTGGCTGCGAGAGCGATACCGAGCAGCCATTGCCGAGCTGCTGCCGCCGCCGCACGCACAGGTGCTGGTCGGGGTGGTGCTCGGCGTGCGCTCCGGCATCCCCGCCCAACTGCAGCAGGATCTGATAGTTACAGGGCTGGTGCACCTGCTGGTGCTGAGTGGGCTGAAGGTGGCGATCTTGGCGCGACTGGCTCGAGCCGCGCTGTTTCCGCTCCTCGGCCGGCTGGCCGTCGTGCCAGTGCTCGTACTCATCGCCCTCTACGCCCTCGCCGGCGGCGCCACACCGGCGGCGCTCCGAGCGACTGGAATGGGCGCTCTGGCCCTGGTGGCCGCGCAGGTCGGGCGCCCCACCTATGTCTGGACCTCGCTGGCAGCGGCTGCTGCCGGGATGCTCGGCTGGCAGCCGGAACTCATCTGGGATGTGGGGTTCCAGCTGTCCTTCGCAGGCACAGCGGCGATCATCCTGCTGACACCGGGGCTGGAGGCCAGGCTGCATTGGCTCCCAGGCGTTCTCCGCGAGCCCTTCGCGGTAACCGCCGCGGCGCAGATCGGCACAGCCCCGTTCATGGCCAGCGGTTTCCACCTGCTGAGCCCGGTGGCGCCAGTCGCCAACGCGCTGGTCCTGCCGCTTT
>JAABUQ010002072.1_pt1 | contig 40707 bp, 40 predicted proteins | sample 5560001 | NCBI WGS metagenome assembly JAABUQ01 (sample SAMN10711888, study PRJNA513371) | rock metagenome | isolation source: Antarctica rocks | place: Antarctica: Victoria Land, Finger Mt nord | collected 2015-12-18
CGGTCCAGCAAGGGCGTGCTAACCGGACTCATGTCATGCGGCTCGATATCGCTGGGCTCATGCGGGGAAACCTCTGGCAGTCAGTGTTCAGCTCCGGCGCTCGACCACGTAGCGGGCCAGCGCGCGCAAGGCGTGCGCCGCGGCGCCGAAGCCGTCGAGATGCGCTGCGGCCTGTTCGGACAACATGGACGCGTGAATGCGGGCGCTGTCGGCTCCGAGCACGGCGACCATCGTCGCCTTGCCGGCGACGGCGTCCTTGCCGGTCGCCTTGCCGGTTTCGGCGGCGCTGCCCTCGGCGTCCAGCAGGTCGTCGGCGATCTGGAACGCCGCTCCGAGGTCGCGTCCGTAGGCCGCCAGCAGGTGCCGCTGCCGCGGCGCTGCACGACCCAGGATGGCTCCTGCCTCGGCGCTGTATTGGATGAGCCGCCCGGTCTTCAGCGCCTGCAGCCGGGTGATCTCCGCCGCGTCCAGCGTCCGCCCCTCGGCCAGCATGTCGATCATCTGCCCGCCCGCCATGCCGCGCGGCCCCACCGCCGCAGCCAGCGCCGCCACCAGCTCGCAGCGCGCCTGCGGGTCGGAGTGCGTGTCCGGCTCCGTCAGCACCTCGAACGCGCGCGCCTGCAGGGCGTCTCCGGCCAGGATCGCCGTCGCCTCGTCGTAGGCGCGGTGCGTCGAGGGCTTGCCGCGGCGCAGATCGTCGTCGTCCATCGCCGGCAGGTCGTCGTGCACCAGCGAGTAGGCGTGCAGCATTTCCACCGAGGCCGCCGCTCGCGCCGCGCACGTCTCCGACACTCCGAACAGCGACGCCGTCTCCGTCACCAGGAATCCACGCAGCCGTTTGCCGCCGCCGAGGACCGCATACCGCATCGCCGAGACCAGCCGCGATTCCGCGCCGGGCACCTCGGGCAGCAAGGTCTCCAGGCACGCCTCGATGACCCGACCCCGGCGGGACAAGACGGCGGCAAGGCCGTCCTGCAACACGCTCACCCGCGACACGCTCAATCGGCCGGTCGCAGCGCGAGCGACCCGTCGGCGCGCTCGACGATGGCGGCGACCCGGGCCTCGGCCTCGGCGAGCTTGGCCTCGCAGTGCCGGCGCAAGGCCGCACCTCGTTCGTAGGCGGTGATCGCGTCCTCGAGCTTCTGCTGACCGCCCTCAAGCCCACGCACGATCTGCTCCAACTCGCTCAACGCGTCCTCGAAGGACAGGCTTGCCACGTCGACGGACGCGCCCCCCGCGGTCGCCGGGCCGGCGCTCTCGGCTCCAGCCGCCGCAGATCGCCTGAAATCCGACATCCGAGTCTCCAGAATGACACCGACATGGCCCGTGGTAACGGCTCGCGGGCAGCCCGCCAACCCCCGGGCGCGCGGCCGGGGTGACAGTGTTGCCGGTTTGCGCCACTCCCGCGGTTGCGCTAGCGGGCGATCCGTGCTTCATGCCGCCGCTTCCCTGCCGGGGCGACGGCATCGTCCCGGCTATGCCTGGCACCCCGATGGCGGGGTGCGTGCCCGACCCGGGCCGCGGGCAGAGACAAGCCAGAGGGAGTAACCATGCCGCTTTACGAATGCGTGCTGATGGCACGCAACGACGTCACGCAGCAGCAGGTCGAGGCGATCGCGGACACGATCGCGACCCAGCTCGGAGGCGACGGCGGATCGGTGCCGAAGCGCGAGTACTGGGGCCTGCGCAGCCTGTCCTACCGCATCAAGAAGAACCGCAAGGCGCACTACATGCTGCTCGGCCTCGACGCCAAGCCGGCCAGCCTCAACGAGATCGAACGCCAGCTCCGTCTCAACGAGGAGGTGCTGCGCTTCCTGACCGTGCGGGTGGAAGCGATGGAGGAGGCGCCGTCGGCCATCCTGTCGCGCAAGTCCGATGACCGTGAACGCTCCTTCCGTGGGCCGAAGCCGGCCGGACGGTTCGAGAGCGGGCGCAAGCGCGGCTATGACGAGCGCGAGGAGTTCCGCGCGCGGGGCGCCGACGAGTTCAGCCCGCGGGACGATTTCCGCGTGGGCGGGGAGGAGTAGGCGATGTCCGACACGACCGACGTCAACCCGGCCGCCCGCCGCGCCGCGGTGGGCGCCCGGCGGCCGTTCTACCGCCGGCGGAAGTCCTGCCCGTTCTCCGGGCCGAACGCGCCGAAGATCGACTACAAGGACGTGCGGCTGCTGTCGCGCTTCCTCAGCGAGCGCGGCAAGATCGTGCCCTCGCGCATCACCGCGGTCTCCGCCAAGAAGCAGCGCGAGCTTGCCGTCGCCATCAAGCGCGCGCGGTTCCTCGCCCTGCTGCCCTACATCCTGACCTGAGGAGCGGGACATGGCCGCATTGGAACTGATCCTGCTGCAGCGCGTGGACAAGCTCGGGCAGATGGGCGAGATCGTGAGGGTCAAGCCCGGTTTCGCCCGCAACTACCTGCTGCCGCAGAAGAAGGCGCTGCGGGCGACGAAGGAGAACCGCGCCAAGTTCGAGCAGCAGCGGGCGCAGCTCGAAGCGCAGAACCTTAAGCGTCGCGAGGAAGCCGAGCGGGTCGCCGAGCGCGTCGGCGGGCTCACTGTGGTGATCATCCGCCAGGCCGGCGAAAGCGGCGGGCTGTATGGCTCGGTCTCGGCGCGCGACATCGCCGACGGCGCGACCGCGGGCGGATTGACCGTCGATCGTTCGCAAGTCGTGCTCGGGCATCCGATCAAGACCTTGGGGTTGGCGCAGGTGCGGATCGTGCTGCATCCCGAGGTGTCGATCCCGGTCACCGTCAACGTCGCGCGCAGCCCCGAGGAGGCCGAGCGGCAGGCACGCGGCGAGCGGATCGGCGTCGAGGAGGACGACGAGCCGACACCGGCGCCGCAGGCGATGTTCGATCCCCGCACCTCGCTGGAGCAGCCCGACATCTGACTACTGCGGCGGCGGCCGCCGCCACAGCACGCCAACGTGAAGCCGCCGCGGCCGAGTAGCGGGCTGCTGCGGCTTTCGCATTTTGACGGTCCCTGCATTGTTATCCGTTGTTCGATACGGACGCCGGTAACCAATGGGGGAGGCGATGCAGACCGTTCTTCACGCGATCCTGACAAGGTTCATCAAGCACGGGCGCCTCAGGGTTCGGTGGCCCGACGGCGGAGCCGATGTCTACGCCGGGCCTTCCGGCTCGGGGCCCGACGCGACGATTGCGTTGCGGGACATGCGCACCGTGCGGGGGCTCGTGCTCAATCCGACGATGGCTTTCGGCGAGTCGTATATGGACGGCGGTATGACAACCTTAGGGTGTAACATCTACGATGTACTCGCCGTCATGCTCGCCAATATCGAGGCCAATGCCAAGGGCCATCCGGGCATTGTTCTCGGCCAATTGCTGCGCACGGCCAAACGCCGCCTGGACCAGTTCAATCCCGCTCGGCGGGCGCGGCGCAACGTCGCGCATCATTACGACCTGAACGGACGCCTCTACAGCCTGTTCCTCGACCGCGACCGGCAATACTCCTGTGCCTATTTCCCGCGCGGCGACGAGACGCTGGAAGAGGCGCAGGTCGCCAAGAAACGGCACATCGCCGCCAAGCTGTGTCTCGACCGGCCGGACCTGACGGTGCTCGACATCGGCTCGGGCTGGGGCGGGCTGGCGCTCACCCTGGCGCGCGACTACGGCGCCCGCGTCACCGGCATCACCCTGTCGGCCGAACAGCTCGCCGAATCGCGGGCGCGCGCCGCGGCGGAAGGTTTGGCCGACCGGGTCAGCTTCGAGATGCTCGACTATCGCGCGGTCGAGCGCCGGTTCGACCGCATCGTGTCGGTCGGCATGTTCGAGCATGTCGGCGTGATGCATTACCGGACCTTCTTCAACGCCGTCGGCCGCTGCCTGGCGCCGGAGGGCGTGGCGCTGCTGCATTACATCGGCCGCATCGACGGGCCGGGCAGCACCAACGCATGGGTCGGCAAATATATCTTCCCCGGCGGTTACTGTCCGGCGCTGAGCGAGGTCACCAAGGTGATCGAGCGATCCGGGCTGCTGCTGACCGACATCGAGGTGCTGCGGATGCACTACGCGGACACCCTGCGGCACTGGCGGTGGCGGTTCGCGGCGAACCGCGACGCGATCGCCTCGCTGTACGACGAGCGCTTCTGCCGCATGTTCGAGTTCTATCTCGCCGCGTCCGAGTTCATGTTCCGCACGCAAGCCCAGGTGGTGCATCAACTCCAGCTCGCCCGCCCCGGCTCGCCGGTCCCGTTCACCCGCGACTACATGGTTGAGGCGGAGCGGCAGGCTGTGCGGCCGAGCGAGCCGGCCGAGGGGAGCCGGAGCCCGGGGATGCGGTTGTCCTAGCGGCGGCGCCTGATATTCTCCCGCCTGCGGGCTGATCGAAGCCCGCGAGGAGATGTCCGTGTCCGCTTACAGCTTCCCGCCGCCGCCGGAATCGCCCGAGGCGGAGAGCGTGCGCGCCGAGGTGCGGGCCTTTCTCGCGACCGAACTCGCCGCGCGCTCCCCTCGCGAGCGGGCGGAAAGCTGGAACGGCTACGATCCGGCGTTCAGCCGGTGCCTGGGCGAGCGCGGCTGGATCGCGATGACCTGGCCGAAGCGCTACGGCGGGCATGAGCGCACCGCGCTCGAACGCTACGTGGTGCTCGAGGAGATGCTCGCGGCCGGCGCGCCGGTGAGCGCCCATTGGATCGCCGACCGGCAGAGCGGGCCGCTCATCATGCGCGTCGGCACCGACGAGCAGAAGGACGTAGTGCTGCCGCAGATCGCGCGCGGTGAGGCGTATTTCTGCATCGGCATGAGCGAGCCCGACAGCGGCTCCGACCTCGCCTCGGTGCGCACGCGAGCGCAGCAGGTGCAGGGCGGCTACCTGGTGAACGGGACCAAGGTGTGGACCTCGTTCGCGCATCTCGCGACGCACATGATCCTGTTCTGCCGCACCGGCGCCCACGACCAGGCGAACCGGCATGGCGGCGTCAGCCAGTTCCTGGTCGACCTCAAGCGCACGCCGGGGATCAGGATAAGCCCCATCCTCGCACTCACCGGCGAGCACCATTTCAACGAGGTGGTGTTCACCGATTGCGTCCTCCCGGAAACCGCGTTGCTGGGCCGCGAGGGCGACGGGTGGAACCAGGTGACCAGCGAGCTCGCGCTGGAGCGCAGCGGGCCGGAGCGGTTTCTGTCGAGCTTCACCTTGCTGGTCGAGCTGGTGCGGGCGCTGGGGCCGGAGCCGTCCGAGCGGGCGTCGATCGCGATCGGGCGGCTGTCGTCGCACATCATGGCGCTGCGCCGGCTGTCGCGCTCCGTCGCCGGGATGCTGCAGGCGGGCGAGAACCCGGCGCTGCAGGCGGCGATGGTGAAGGACCTCGGCGCGCTGCTGGAGCAGGAGATCCCCGAGGTCGCGCGGCTGCTGGTCGACACCGAGCCCACGGCCGACTCGACGCAGGCGTTCTCGGCGGTGCTGGCGTACACCATGCTGCACGCGCCCTCGTTCTCCTTGCGCGGCGGCACGCGCGAGGTGCTGCGCGGGATTATCGCGCGCGGCCTCGGGCTGCGCTGACCGTTCACCACGGAGAAAGAGATGTCCGACGACCCGGTGCTCTACGAGCAGGACGGCCCGATCGTCACGCTCACCCTGAACCGCGCGGAGATGCGCAACCCGATCTCCGAGCGCGCCATGGTGGACGCGATCGTCGCGGCGACGGTGCGGATGAACGAGGACCGCTCGGTGCGCGCGGCGGTGCTCACCGGGGCGGGGAAAGCGTTCTCGTCGGGCGGCGACTTGCGCGCCATGGCGGCGGAGGCCGACGCGCGCGCGAAGCAGCCGGTGGAGACGCCGGCGTACTACAAGCATGGCATCCAGCGCATCCCGATGGCGTTCGAGAGGCTCGACGTGCCGATCATCGCGGCGGTGAACGGGCCGGCGGTGGGGGCCGGGCTTGACCTCGCCTGCATGTGCGACATCCGCATCGCCGGCGAGAGCGCGCGTTTTGCCGAGAGCTTCGTCAAGGTGGGGCTGATCGCCGGCGACGGCGGCGCCTGGCTGCTGCCGCGCGCGGTGGGGTTCTCGAAGGCCTGCGAGATGGCGTTCACCGGCGATACGATCGACGCCGCCGAGGCGCTGGCCTGCGGGCTGGTGTCCCGCGTGGTGCCGGACGGCGAATTGCTGGCGACGGCGCGGGGGTTGGCCGTGCGGATCGCCGCCGATCCGCCGCACGCGGTGCGGATGACCAAGCGGCTGCTGCTGGACGGGCGGCACACGCGGATGGACACGCTGCTCGAGATGGCGGCGGCGATGCAGGCGCTGGTGCACGCGACGGCGGACCACCGCGAGGCGACGAACGCGTTCCTGGAGAAGCGGGCGCCGAAGTTCACGGGTGAGTAGGGCTGATTAGAAACAAACCGCAGTAGTCACGTGATGGGGCCGTCATCGCGAGGCGCGGAGCGCCGTGGCGATCCACGCGACGGGCTGGATTGGCGCGTCCCGCCGCGCTTCGCTCGCGGTCCTCGCAATGACGTGTGACTCACGTCGAGGGTGCGACGTGCTCGGCCACCCGCTTCGCTCGATCGGGCGATGGTATCGAACCGAGCGGCGCAGACCATGTGCTCGATCGCGCGAATCACCGCCCGGGGCTGGTCCACCTGGATGTCATGGCCGCTGTCGGGTTCGACGAGGCCCCCTTGTCGAACGAGCCACGAGGTCGCTCAGCAACTCCGTTCGAAGCTTGAAAACGCGGTTTGCTCCTCGGCCGATTTGAGCCGCCGGCCAGGCGCGATCTCGACGAGTTGCTGCGGATGCAGGTAGGGCTCTTGGTTGACAAACGGCGTCGGAGCGGCGCTTGCAGGCCACGCGGCCGACAAGGTCAGCAGCAACGCGGCGATGATGTGGCTGCTTGTCATGTGCGGCTCCAAAGCCGGCATACCGCGGACGACTTGCGCTTACGCCATCCGTTGCGATAGCGATGCCGTTGCGGCGCACGAATGTCAACGCGATGCGGCGGGAGAGGGCAGAATCATGCGGGAGTTCGCCGGGAAGACCGCATTCGTGACAGGCGGGGCGAGCGGCATCGGGTTCGCGCTCGGCCGGGCTTTCGCCGAGGCGGGCATGAAGGTGATGCTCGCCGATATCGAGACCGATGCGCTGGCGGCCGCCGTGAAAAGCCTGCACGAGTTCGGGCCGGATGTGCGCGGCGTTACCTGTGACGTGGCCGATCCCGTCAGCGTCGAGCGTGCGGCCGAGGCGTCGTACGAGGCGTTCGGCAATGTCCATGTGGTTTGCAACAATGCCGGCGTCGGCGGGGGCAGCGGCATCGACAACATCTCGCTCGACAACTGGCGATGGGTGCTCGACGTCAATCTCATGGGAGTCCTGCACGGCATCCACACGTTCCTGCCGCACATCCGCGCCCACGGCGAATTCGGGCATATCGTCAACACCGCGTCGATGGTCGGGATGAACAGCGGGCTCGGGTTCAGTCCCTACTCGGCGAGCAAGTTCGCGGTGGTCAACATGTCGGAGGGGCTGGCGATGCAGCTCGCGCCGCTCGGCATCGGCGTGACGGTGCTCTGCCCCGGGTTCGTTCGCACCCGCATCTGGGAAAGCGCGCGCAACCGGCCGGAGCGTTACGGTTCGGCGCGGACGCCCGATCCCGCAAGCCAGGCGGGCAAGCTAGCGGCCCAGCTCGCTGAACTCGGACGGTCCGGGCTCGACCCGTCCGATGTCGCCGCGCGCGTTCTCACCGCGATCCGCGAGGACGAACTGTACGTGTTCACGCATTCCGGTGCGGACTGGCGGGCCGAGTTGGAGGAGCGATTTGACGCTATCCTGGCGGCGATGGACAAGGCGGCAGCTCGCTAGTGGATGATCGGTACCTGTTGCGCCTGGGTGTGCTCGATATGGTGTGGAAATCGAGAGATCTGCGCCGCTTGCTGATGGCGGCAGCAGGCTCCGACCCTCTTCCCCGCCGTGGTCGGCGAAGGTCGACCATCCACGGCTACGTTTCGGCTACAGACGCTCGAAAAGATCGTTCCAGTTCGGGTTCACTCTCCCGATCAGTCTGACCTTCCACGCCCGGCGCCAAGTCTTCAACGTCTTCTCGCGATGCAGTGCTGAAATAATGTGTTCGTGATGCTCGGCATACACCAGCCGATCGAGGCCATATCTCTCCGTGAAACTCGCGGCTACGCGCTCCTGGTGCTCCCAGACGCGGCGAGCGAGGTTGGAGGTCGCGCCGATGTAGAGCGTGCCGTTCGGGCGGTTCGTCATGATGTAGAGCCAAGCGGTCGGCATCGCGCGATGGCCTCGGATGATGCGGCGAGAAGGAAGCCGTGGATGGTCGGCCTTCGCCGACCATGGCAGTTAAGGATTGCCAAGTCCTTTCCGCTTCGCAGCGTCCCGGGCGGTTCGTTTCCTTCTCAGCCGGCCTGCTCCACGACCTCGCGTGCCCGCTGGGCCGCGTCGCAGGCCATGTCGGCGCAGAGGCCGGTGTACGCCGTCGGATCGAGCAGCGACGCGAGCGCCGCCCTGTCGAGATGCGCGGTGACGCGCGCGTCGGATGAGAGCAGCTCGGCGAACGGGCGGCGCTGCATCGCGGCCGCCTGCGCCGCGTCGTACACTGCGTCGTGCGCGTGCTGGCGGCCGATCGTGGCGCCGAGTTGCAGCATGACCGCCTCGGCCATGATCAAGCCGCCGCCGAGGTCGAGATTGGCGCGCATCCGGGCCGGGTCCAGCTTCAGCCCGCGCATGATCTCGCCCAAGCGGGCGAGCATGTCGCCGGTGGCGATGCAGGCGCGCGCCTCGGCCGCGTCCATCATCAGGCTGGTGGTGCGGTCGGCCTCGTGCTCGGTCTGCATCGCCTCGAGCGCCAGCGGCACCATGGCGCGGATCTCCGCGGCGGCGGCGATCACGTCCTGGCAGAGCTTCGGATTGCGTTTTTGGGGCATCGTCGAGCTGCCGACCGTGCCGGGCGGCACCGGCTCCTCCACCTCGGCGAACTCGGTCTTCATCAAGGTGTACACCTCGCGGCCGATCTTGCCGCAGGTCGCGGCCAGCAGGCCGAGCAGGCAGACGTTCTCCGCCAGATGGTCGCCGATGGCGCGCGAGGGCACGCGCATCGACGCCATGCCGAGATGCCGCGCGATCCCGTCCTGCACCGCCGGACCCTGCGCGCCGAGCGAGGCGTAGGTGCCGGCCGCACCGCCCAGCATGGCGACGAACAGGCGCGGCGCGGCGTCGCGCAACCGCGCGCAGTGTCGCAGCAGCTCGTCGATCCATCCGGCGACCTTGTAGCCGAACGTCGCCGGCACCGCGTGCTGGCCGTGCGTGCGGCCGGCGATCGGCATCTCCGCACCCTGCTCCGCGAGCGTCGCCATCGCGGCGAGCGCCGCGCCGATCTGCCGCTGGAACACGGCGTGCGCCTGGCGGAGCACCAATAAGTCGCCGGTCTGCGTGATGTTCTGGGTCGTGGCACCCCAATGCACCCAGCCGCCGTGCGGCTCGCCGACGACGCGGCCGAGTTCCCACACCAGCGGGACCAGCGTGTGGCCGGTGCGGGCGAAGCCGGCGTCGATGCGTGCGCGGTCGAGTTGGTCGAGCCGCGCGGCACGGGCGATCGCCTCGGCCGCCTCGGACGGGATGATGCCGAGCTCGGCCTGCGCCAGCGCCAGCGCCGCCTCGACGTCGAGCCACGCCTGCCAGCGGTTCTCCAGCTTGTACAGCGCGCGGATGCCGGGGTCGGCGACGCGCGCCGCGGTGGGCAGCGTGTCGCTCGCGACGTTCACGATCAGACCGCCTTCGCCTCGCGCATCGCGGCAATGTCGCTGCCGGTGTAGCCGAGGTCGCGCAGGATGAGGTCGGTGTGCTCGCCGAGGCGCGGCGGCGGGGTCTCGATGCTGGCGCCGCCGTGGGCGAACTTGAACGCGGCGAGCGGCACGGTGAAACGGCCGTCGACGCCCTCCGCCGTCTCGTGCCGGTGCGTCACGCGGCGCCACTCCAGCTGGGTGTCGGCGAGCGCCTCGCGCATCTCGCGCACCCGGGCGGCGGGGACGTGGCGGGATTGGAAGAACGCCTCCCACTCGTCGGCGGCGCGGGTGAGCATCAGGCGCTCGAGCAGGGCCGCCTCCCGCGCGTAGTCCGCGACGCGCTCCTCGTTGCTGCGCTTGATCATCTCCGGGTGGCCGAGCGCGGTCCACAGCCGGCCCTGCTGGCGCAGGTTGGAGGCGCCGAGCATGAGCAACCCCTCTCGCGTCGGGTAGGCGCCGCTGGTCGCGAAGTTGTGGCGGTTCCCGTGCGGCTTCGGGTGCACGCCGTTGCGCATGTAGCCGGTCAGGTGCGAACTCATCAGCACCATCGCGACGTCGAGGATCGCCATGTCGATGCGCTGGCCCTGCCCGGTGCGTTCGCGCTGGAACAGCGCTGCCGACAGCGCAAAGGCGCCCATCGTGCCGGTGGCGTAGTCGATCGCCGGGGAGCCGAACATCACCGGGTTGACCTCCGGCGTGCCGGTCATCGCCATGATGCCGGAGGTCGCCTGGATCACGTGGTCGTAGGCCGTCATGGCGCCGCGCGGCCCCTCCTGCCCGAAGGCGGAGAACGAGGCGTAGATCAGCCGCGGGTTGATCGCGAGCAACGCCTCGTAGCCGAGGCCGAGCGCCTCGAACGCGCCCGGGCGATAGTTCTCCACCAGCACGTCGGCGGTGCGGACCAGCCGTCGCAGCACCTCGCGCCCCGCCTCGGTCTTCAGGTCGAGCGTCAGGGAGCGCTTGTTGGAGGCCTGGGTGAGGAAGCCGGTGCCCATGCCGGCCTGGTTCAGCGCGGGGTCGGTGCCGGAATCGCGGCTCTGGTCGGGCTCCGTCGGGTGCTCGACCTTGATCACGTCGGCGCCCAGCACGCCGAGCTGATAGGCGGCGAACGGCCCGGCAAGGACATGCGTGATGTCGATGATGCGGATGCCCTCGAACGGACGCATTTCTTTCCCCTGCCGTGGCGCCTGCTGGTGACCAACGCTGCGCCCTTGCTCGTCGCGCCGTCAACACGGCATGGTTGCCCGTCAGGCGAGGGGGAACGCGGCGATGGCGGTCGAGCTGACGATAGAGGGCGCGGTCGCGAAAGTGGTGCTGAACCGGCCGGAGCGGATGAACGCGCTGACTTGGGAGATGCGCGAGCAGCTGACCGAGCATTTCCGCCGGGTGCGGTTCGACGATGCGGTGCGCGCGGTGATCGTCACCGGCGCGGGCGAGCATTTCTGCGCCGGCGCGGATGTCACCAAGATGGGCCACGGCGACCTGCGCGAAAGCCGCGACCGGCTGCAGCGGGGCAGCCAGAGCTACATCCGCGAGCTGCACGCGATCGAGAAGCCGACCATCGCCGCGGTGCGCGGCGTGGCGGTCGGCGTCGGCTGGAGCATCGCGCTGGCCTGCGACATGGTGGTGTGCGGGCAGGGCTCGCGGTTCGGCGCGGTGTTCCGCAAGCTGGGCCTCGCACCCGACGGCGGCAACGCCTGGTTCCTGACCCGGCGGGTGGGCATGGCGCGGGCCAAGGAGCTGGTGTTCTCGGCGCGCATGGTCGACGCCGGCGAGGCGGCCACTCTCGGGCTGGCCGAGCACGTCGTGGCGGATGACGGGGTGCTGGCGCGCGCCGAGGCGCTGGCGGCGGATTTCGCCGAGGCGCCGACCTTCGCGCTCGGGCTGGCGAAGAAGCTGATCCACTACGCCCAGGGGCCGAGCCTCGAGGATTATCTGGAGATGGAAAGCCTGGTGCAGCCCTCGCTGCATGCGACGGCGGACAATCCCGAAGGGGTCGCGGCGTTCAAGGAGAAGCGCAAGCCGCGCTTCGTCGGGCGGTAACGCGCCGCCGGACTGGGGGACTTCGGAGACGGATCGACCGAAGTCGCATCAGCGCATCGGCAGGAACCCGCCCAGGATGGCGCCGTACAATATCTGCGCGAGCATCGTCGTGAGCGGCGTCCGATACCCGTAGTTGAGGCCGACGAAGCCCGGCGGCTCGAGTTTCGGCTCGCTCGCGGGCGCATCGTATTCCGAGGCGATGCGCGGGTGGATTTGCGCCATCGCCGGCAATGAGACGAGCAGGAATAGCCCGTGCAGCGCCCCGAGAGCCGCACCGATCCACCAGTTCGACGCGCCGAGGCTCGCAAAGACGAAGAAATACAGCACCGCGAACGCCCAGCCCCCTGCCAAATACATCAGGGAACCGACCAGTACCGCCCGCCCGCGATCAGCGGTGACGAACGTGCCGAACAGGAACGGCAGGCTGAGCCGCGACAGCCCGAGACCCTGGCTGCCCTGCAGCACCGTCGTCATCACCGCCGTGGCCACCAGCGCCCAGATCAGCACCGCATCGAGGTTCTCGGCCAACCGGTGCAGCAGCGCGAAGCTCTCGCTCATGTCCTCGCCTCCTCCCCGGCCCTGGCCAGCGTCAGGGCCGCCGAAATCAGCCCGGCATGGGTGAATGCCTGCGGCACGTTGCCCAGGGCCTCGCCGGACGACGGATCGTATTCCTCGGCAAGCAGGCCCACGTCGTTGGCAAGCGAGGACGCTCGGTGGAACAGCGCCTCCGCCTCCTCGCTCCGGCCTTGCAATGCCAGCAACTCCACCGCCCAGAACCCGCAGATGCCGAAAGCACCCTCGCGCGACGGCAGCCCGTCGACCTCCGGCCGATAGCGCAGCAGCAATCCGTCGCGCCCAAGCTCCCGCCAGATGCGATCCTCCGTGCTGACGATGCGCGGGTGGCGGGCGTCGTGGAAGCCGAGCCGGGCCATGATCAGCAAGCTCGCATCCGCCCAATCCTCGCCGTACGCGCCGACGTAACTGCCCGTCCCGTTCGGCGCTTCGAGGTAGCCTTGGGTTTCGATCGCCTCGCGCACGGCATCCCGCTCGCGCAAGAACTCGTCGCGTGGCGCTCGCAGATGTCCCCCGTCGTGCAAGCGAAGCAGCGCGTCCAGTGCCGACCAGCACATCAGCTTCGAGTGGACGTAGTGCCGCCGCGCACCCGGCACCTCCCACAGCCCGCTGTCCGGCTGACGCCAAGTCGCGCAGACCTGCCGGCCGTAGCGGATCAGCAATCGCTGCTCGTCCCGAGCCAGCCTGCCGCCGCATTCCACCTCGGCGGCGGCGGCGGCGATCGCCGAACCGTAGACATCGTGCTGCAGCTGCCCGACCGCGTCGTTGCCGATCTGCACCGGCGAGGAGCCGCGGTAGCCCTCCAGGTGGCCGAGTTCCCGCAACGACTGCCGGGTTCGGCCGTGCACGTCGTAGAACACCATGAGCCGTGGCCGGGTGAGGCGAGTGGAATGCAACAGCCAGTCCAGGTAAGCCCGGCCCTCGTTTCTGAAGCCGAGGTCGGAGAACGCGCGCAGCGTCGTCGCCGCGTCGCGCAGCCAGCAGAAGCGGTAGTCGTAATTGCGTGCTCCGCCGATGGCCTCCGGCAGGGAGGTGGTCGCCGCGGCGATGACCGCCCCGGACAGGCCGTAGGTCAGCAGCTTGAGCGCCAGCGCGCTGCGCAGGGCGATCTCGCGGTGCCGGCCGCCGAAGCTGCATTGCGCGCTCCATGTCCGCCACCATTGCGCCGTGCGGTCCATGCGCCGGTCCGCCGCCGCACCCATCGGCGGGATGACCAGCATGTCGCGGGTGGCGTGCGACAGGGATAACCGCAGCCGCTCGCCCGGTCGCAAAACAGCGCGGCCGGCCAGCCCTGCCCCGTCCCCGGCCGGACGCAACTCCACTTCCGCGAGCAGGCGGAACGCCTGGCCCTTGTGCTGGAATACCCAGCCGAGCGCGGCACCCCGATGGACCATGCGTGCGCGCGCGCGCGCATAATCGGGTCGGGGATCGTAGAGCACCTCCAGCTCGACCTCGCCCTCCACGCCCTCGGCGATGCGTAGCAGCTCCCGTTCGGCCTCCAGGCCGCTTCCCTCCGCGCCGTTCAGCGTCATCAGGTCGATCACCCGCACGCGCCCGGTCGCGGTGATGAAAGTCGTCTCGAGCACGTTGGTGGCGTCAAGATAGCGCCGCTCGGTGCGGAACGGCGCGGTCGGGCGAAGCGCGAACCGCCCGCCCTGCCGCCGGTCCAGCAATGCCGCGAACACCGCGGGCCCGGATGTGGCGGGCAGGCAGAGCCAGTCGACCGAGCCTTGCCGCGAGATCAGCGCCAGCGTCCGGCAATCGCCCACGACGGCGTAATCGGCGATCGGCGGATAGGCGGCGAAATCGTCGGCCAGCGTAAGGGGCAATGCTGATGGTCCCGGTTTCGTGCGGGTCAAGCCGGTCAGCTGACGCTAAACCAGCCAAAGCCCTGGTTCGCCTGCCTCATTCCCGTTCGACCGCGACGCGTCCGAGGTTACCTCGAATGGATTGCTTGAGCTCGGGCACCGCCATCGTCCAATGCTCCGCCTGCCCGTCCGCCCGACCGTACATCTCCGACAATTTATTGCTCTTGCCGGGATGCAAGCCTCGTGGTCTTCGCTGTTCATCTCCGACCTGGCGGCGAGCGTGCTCCGTGACAGCTTGGCGTTCGCCCGGCTCGATGAAGGCTCCGCCAGGTTCATGGCAGTTTTCTTGCAGGCTCCCGCACACTTGCAGAAAGCGGCCGAGCCTTCGCAATTCCCCGCCGGTCGTGCTAGCCAGCGCGCCAATGCCGCCTCCGCGGCGTGCCGGTCGGCGGCAAGGCCGAGGATCTGCCTTAACCCCGTTCTAACGCGACGACATTATCAATGTGCAGCCTGCGGCTGCCGCTTCCTTTGCTGGAGTTCGGCCGGATGGACCAGGGTACACCTGGCGTGAGGACGTCCGGGATCACCGCGCGCGCCGCTCTCCGCCTCGCGGCCCTGCTTTTGTCGGCGGTCGGCGTCTGCGTGGCGGCGGCGACGATCAAGGTGATCCCGTACGGGCGCGCGTTCTGGGATTTCCTGTTCGTCATGGACGGCGCCTACCGCATCCGGCTTGGTCAGATCCCGCACATCGATTTCATCGCGCCGATCGGCGCGTTGACGTTGTACCTGACCGCCTGGGGCGAACGGCTGTTTCCCGGCGGCCAGCCGTTCGTCGGCCTGCACGCGCTCATGTGGCTGCTCTGGCTGCCTCCGTTCGCGATGCTGGCGCCGCGGTTCCAGACCGGGCTGCGGTTCTGCGCGGCACTCGCGCTGCTCGCGCTCATGGTGCTCGTCCCGTATACACTGGACAAGACGAACCTGTACGAGATCAGCTACTTCGCCAGCTATAATCGCTTCGCTGTGGGCGGCCTGTTCCTGGTCGGGCTTTGGTACGTGCTGCCGAAATCCGACTGGGACGCGCCCCTGCTCGGCTACCTCGTGGGACTGCTGTTCCTGCTCAAGATCACGGCGGCGGTCGTCGCGATCGGCTTGCTGGTCGCCGCGTGCATCCTGCGCCGCGCACGATGGCGCCCGGTTTTCCTCGGACTCGCCGGTCTGGTGGTCGTGTGCGCCGTGGTGGAAGCGGCGAGCGGCTTTGTTTCCGCATATCTGCGGGACATCATGTTCATGGTGCGGATTAACAAGGGGCAGGGTATCTACGCCCTGGCGGTGGCTGGCGTCCGGAACTGGGCTCCTCTGGCGGTTGGCGCGGCGATCGTTCTTCTCGCCATACGGGACATGACGCGCCGGCGAACCGGCCTGTCGCGCGCATTCGCTTCGCTGTGGCCTCTGTTGCAATCGCAAGCATTCGCCGTGGATGCCGTTCTACTGCTCGGCGGGGCTCTGGCGGCGGAGAGCCAGAACACGGGCGGCATCGGGCTCGTGGCCGCGTCCGCGGCGCTGTTCCACCCCGACATCAGACCGCGCGGTTCGTGGCGGCCGATCGCGGCCGTCCTGCTCGCCGCTTCCCTGTTGCTCCCGCTGTTGGACTTGATGGTCTCCCGCACCGCGACGGCTTTCCATCAGGCGCGCTTCGGCTCCTCCGCCGACCCGTTATCGCCCGGCATCCTTGTCGCGTCGCCCACGCTTGCCGGGGCGGAGCTGTTCCGAAGGCTGTCGCACGAGTGGCTGCCGATGATCTTCGACGCGCAGGTCAAGCGGTTCAACGTCGACAACGATCCGTCCAGCAACGCTCCCGCCACGGGGGTCGCCTGGTCCGAGGATGTCGTCGACGCCGCGAAGGTGTTTCACGAGAAGGGCCTCGAGGGCAGCGCGCACAGCTACGCGGCGCTCGCGTTCGCCGATCCGTTCCCGCAATTGCTCGGCCTGACGCCGGCACGGGGCGTGACGCTGGCCGTCCAGGTCGGGCGCACGATCCCGGTGTTCACGCCGCCCGAGGCATCCCGCTATCTCGCCCAGGCCGACGGGCTGTTCGTCTCCGAATGCGCCTTGTCGGCCAGCGGCGAGGACACGATCCGGAGCGTGTTCCGCCCGGTGCTCGCGGCGGAGTTCGAGCCGGTGCCGCTCAACGCTTGCTGGGACTTCTACCGGCGCAAGCAAGCCTCGCCGTTCGCGCCGAACTCGCCGGGCGAGGCGCCGGTGCGATGACCGGCCGCACGCTCGCGCTGATCCTCGTAAGCGTCGCGCTTTCCGCGTGCGCGCAGGTGCTGTTCAAGATCGGCGTGTCGTCCGCTCCGGGCCAGATTGCGCCATCCGACGCCTCGCTTGTCGGGGCGGTGGTGCGGATGCTGCTGCGGCCCGGCGTCCTGGGCGGCCTCGCGCTCTACGGCGTGGGGACCGTGCTGTGGCTCAGCGCGCTGTCACGGACGGAGCTGTCGCAGGCCTACCCGTTCGTCGGCCTCGGCTTCGTGCTGACCGCGCTGCTCGGGCATTTCCTGTTCAGCGAGCCCCTCGGGCCGGGGCGCCTGGCCGGGACCGCTCTGGTGGTCGCCGGCGTCTACCTCGTGGCCCGGGGCTGAAATTCGGCCACGGCAGAGGCGAGCCCCGCAGCGTATGTCGCGCTGCGAGGCTGCCGATCCTGAGACTAGACCCAGTAGATGTCCGACGCGCCGATGCCGCCGTGACCGCGGACGTCGATGCTGCCCGCCGTCCCGAAGGTGAGCAGGGAGCCGCCTTGACCGTCGTCGGCGGAATTGAAGCCGCCCTGCAACGACCGGTCGACGTTGATGGAATCCCCCTTGACGACCCAGAAATCCTCAATCGTCAGTTTGCCGCTGTTGGCGTGGAAGAAATAAGTTGACCCGTCGCTTCCGCCTGTCACGTCAAGCGAACCGGTGCCGGGCGTGAACAGGTTGCGGCCGGGGCCGGAGTCGGCTTTCACGGTGTCCGACCCGCTGCCACCCGTGAGCACGAGCGCGTTCGGCGACATGAACGACAAGCTCTGCGTTCCCGAGCCGAGCTGCACGGTCTCCATGTTCACGGACGACGAGACCGAGACGGTGTCGGTTCCGCCTGAAACCGATTGCTGAACTCTGGTGTCAAGCGGGCCAGAGAAATTGTTGCTGCCCTTCGTGATGACCGCGACGTTCGCCGATGTGCCGGCGTCGTCCTGCACCGTCAACGTCGTCGAGGACGGGCTGCCGGAAGAGTTGTTGTTGGCAGTCGAGTTGCTAGTCGATGTCGTGGTCGCCGCCGGAGCGGCAGCCTGGGTCGTGGTGCTGTTGTCCGAGGAGGACACGGCTGCGGCGGCTTGCGCCTGGGCGCCCGCCGGCATCGACGAATAGGCTCGGATGTAATCGATCTTCAGGTCCGCGGGAAGCGGGGTGTTGCCGTCGGGACTGCCCGGCCACGAGCCGGGCGAGCCGACCTGCAGGTCCGCGATCAGGTACATCGGCTTGTTCAGGTTCGCCGGGGTCGCGGTCTGGTAGACCTGCTTGCCGTCGACGTACCACGTCGTCTTGTCGGGCTCCCAGTCCACGCCGTAGGTGTGAAAACCATTCGAGGAGTCGGCGACGTTCGCCCAACCACCGGCGACGCCGTTGCCGCCGATGTCATTGGAATGAATGGCGAATGTCGTCGTCGTCGGCCACGCGCTCGGGAGTTCCACCACGTCGAGTTCCGGCGTCGCCGGGCCCTGGGCGGGCAACAGCCAGAAATCCGATTCGAGGCCCTTTCCGGCCGGGAACTGCGCCCGCATCTCGAAGTAGCCGTAGGTCTGCGCGAACGAGTGGTAGGTCGTGAGAATGCCGGAGGTGTACGGCGCGCCGCCGACGCTGCCCGACGCCCCGGCGGGCGTCGGACTCGCCGCGACGGTCAGCACGCCGTTGTTGATCGAGAACGGATTGAGCGACGCCGTGGCCGGGTTGCCGGGATTGACGATCCAGGTTGTGCCGTTGCTGTAGTAACCACCCTGCGATTGATAGAAATAATACGGATCCCACGTGCCGCCGGAACCCTGGTTCAGGCTGAGCGAATTGAATTCTTCATCAAACGTGGGAGTTGCGGTGCCGGACAGATTGTTCGGGTCGATTTGCGCCACGTGTTGCCCTCATGAATTGTTGCAAACAAAACAAGACACCTGAAACTGTCGCTTCGGGTGCGGCGTGATGTCTTGTCAGCCTGCTAACAGTTCAGCCTGCGACTCACAATCCGTAAGCGATCCGAAAGAGCGCGCGGGCACGATTAGCTATTTGGGACAGGAATGATCCGAGGAAAATAGGAAAACCGGCCTATTCCCATGCCGCGCGAACGTTGCTGACACATAATTATCATCAATCGATATGGTGTATGACGCCAAGGCAACGGGTGGTGGACGCGGATCCCGTTATCGGCGGGACGCTGCCCCTCACCACGCGACGGTTCCGGACGAAGGTCCCAACGATGGGATGAATGGAGACAGTGCGACGCCGCAGTGGCGAACTATTGAGCGGCAGGTTTCCCGGAAGGTTCTTCCAACGGCAGCTTGGCCTGATATAAGGGCCAGGGCGTTTCAAAAAGCGCCGGAACGCCGCTGCATAAAATCGAACGCGGCGTGGCCGTGCTTGGCCCCAAACTAGGCGTGCAAGCGCCAGAGCTAGGAGAGCTCGCATGCCTGTCCTCGTCCTGCCGCCCAAGGTAGGCACCGAATCACCGCGAAAGCTAAGCCCGGACATCCCGCTCGTTCTCGACCTCGACGGCACCGTCGTGCGCACCGACACGCTGATCGAGGCGGTGCTGCGCGTGGCGGCGAGCAACCCGCTGGCGTTGTTCGCCCTGTTCCCGGCGCTGCTGCGCGGCCGGGCCGCGTTCAAGCAGCGCGTGACGGCGGCGGCGCACCTCGATCCGGCGACGCTGATCTACAACGAGGACGTGCTGACCTTGGCGCGCGAGGCGCGCGCCGAGGGGCGGCGTGTGTTTCTTGTCACCGCCGCCGATCGCGGCGTAGCCGATGACGTGGCGCGCCACCTGGGGTTGTTCGACGGCGTGTTCGCGTCCGCGGACAACGTCAACCTGAAAGGCGACACCAAGGCGGCGCTGCTCGTCGCCACCTTCGGCGAGGCGGGGTTCGACTACGTGGGCGACGCGACGGCGGACCGTCCCGTCTGGCGCCGCGCGCGACGCGCCATCATGGTGGCGCCCGCGCCCGGCCTCGCGCGGCAGGTACGGGCGGAGTGCGCGGACGTGGCGTCGGTCGGCCGCCGGATCGGCGGGGCGGCGCGGCTGCGGGTGATCGTCAAAGCGATCCGGGTGCACCAATGGGCCAAGAACGCGCTGATCTTCGTCCCCGTGCTGGCTTCGCACCAGGCCACCTCGCTGACCGAATTGCGGGCCGCGATCGCGTTCGCCGCGTTCAGCCTGTGCGCCTCTAGCGTCTACCTGCTGAACGACCTCGTCGACTTGCCGCATGACCGCGTGCATCCCTCGAAACGGCGGCGGCCGTTCGCCAGCGGCGCGCTGCCGCTGACGCTCGGACCATTGCTGATCGCGCTGACGCTCGGCGGCGGACTCGTGCTCGCGGCCTTCCTCCCGGCGCGTTTCCTGCTGATGCTGTTCGTCTATTACGCCTGCACGGTCGCCTACTCGTTCGTGCTCAAGCGCCAGATGGTGACCGACGTGCTCATGCTGGCCGGGCTCTACACGATCCGTATCTTCGCCGGCGCGGCGGCCACCGGCATCCCGATCTCGTTTTGGCTGCTGGCGTTCTCGATGTTCCTGTTCTTCTCGCTCGCCGTGGTGAAGCGGCAGACCGAGCTCACCTTGTTGGTGCGCGCCGGCCGCGGCAAGGTCGCCGGGCGCGGCTACCTGCTCGACGACCTGACCATGCTGAACAGCATGGCGGCGTCGAGCGGCTACATGGCGGTGCTGGTGCTGGCGCTGTACATCAACAGCACGGACGTGCTGGCGCTGTATCACAACCCGAAGGTGCTGTGGCTGCTGTGCCCGGTGCTGCTGTTCTGGGTCAGCCGCGTGCTGATGCTGTCGAACCGCGGGCAGATGCACGACGATCCCGTGGTGTTCGCGCTGCGCGACCGGGTCAGCCTGCTCACGGGCGCCATCGGCTTCGCGATCTTCGTGGCCGCGTCGTTCTAGCGAGCCTCGGCGGCGATCCGCGCGATCACGTGGTCGAACGGGTCGGTCGAGACCCGGAACTCGCCGCGGAACGGGTTATTGAGGGCGATCACCAGCACCAGCACCAACGACCCCGAGAGCGCGAGCGCGCCCGACATGGCGAGATGCATGGCCAGACTCGGTGCGCGCAGGAACGAGGCGAAGGCGATGGTGATGGCCGCGCCGAGCAGCATCACCGCCCAGGCGATCCCCGGCACCGTCGTCTGTGCCGCCAGTTGCCGGTCCTCGCGCGCGTCCTCGAGATGCGTCAGCGCCGCGAGCAGGGCGGCGTGCAGGTTCGTCTCGGCCGGGCTCGCCGGCCGCAGGCCGGCAACGGCGCGGTGCAACGCGTCGAGCGGCACGGCGCCCGCATCCGCCCGTTGCCCGGTTGCCTGGGCGGGCCACTCGCGATCGACAACGGCACGGGCATAGGCGACCGTGTCGTCGCGGAGCGTGGCATCCACCGGGGCGGGGATGCCGATCGCGAGATGCCAGACGTCGGCGATCGCGGCGGCCTCCTTGAAACTTGCCGCCTTGGCCGTGTTGAAGCCCTCCCACACCAGCATGGTGATGAAGGCGAGCAGCACCGCGTAAAGCACGCCGACCACGGAGAACATGGCCGCGGCCACGTCGTTATGCCCGCGCCGCCGGTCGAGCGGCATGAGGCTGCGCACGCCGAACTCGAGCGCCATCGCGCCGAGCACCGCCGACCCGATCACCAGCGCGGCGACCGCCCAGATCGGAAACGCGTAAACCATGTCGGGGTGCATCACGAGGCCTAGCATGGGACGCACCCGACGGAGATCCGCCCTGATGTTCGCCTCGGGCGGCCCGGCGGCCCGGCGCACGCCAGCACAGCCCGGATCCGGGCAATAAAACCGTCGCGAGAGCCCTGATCCGGGCAATAACGGACCAGGTGAGAGCCCGGATCCGGGCAATCCGCGGCGCCCGAAAGCTCGGATCCGCGCATCAATTACGGCTCAGACGGCTTCCCAGTTGTAGACGTCGCCGGTGCGCTCGAGCTTGGTGAGCCCGCTGCGCCAGGCCGGCAGGGCGATCTCCACCATCTTCTCGGGGGTCCAGCCGTCCTCCTTCATGATGATGCGGATCGGGCGCGGCTGGCTGTAGAGGTAGAGCTCGTTGCCGCGCGCGCCAAAAATGTTGCCGGTGATCTCGGCGGCGGCGTCGGTGGCGAGGAACACGGCGAGCCGCGCCACGTGGTCGGGGCTGGTGCGCTCGGCGCGCTTCTTCAGGGTCTCCTCGGAGAGCCCCGGGATGCTCTCGATCATGCGGCTGAAGGCGTGCGGGCCGATGCAGTTCGAGCGCACCTTGTAGCGCGCCGAGTCGCCGGCGATGGCGCGCGACAGGCCGGCGATGCCGAGCTTGGCCGCGGCGTAGTTCACCTGGCCCACGCTGCCGATCAGCCCCGACGTCGAGGTCATGTGGATGAAGGCGCCGCTCTCCTGGGCGCGGAAATGCGGGATGGCGGCCCGGCTGACGTAGAACGCGCCGTAGAGGTGCACCTTGATGACCGCGTCGAACTCCTCGGGCGTCATGCGGTGGAAGATCGTATCCCGCAGGATGCCGGCGTTATTCACCACGATGTCGATGCGGCCGAAGCTGTCGATCGCGGTCTTGACGATGTTCTGCGCGGCGTCCCAATCGGCCACGCTGTCGCTGTTGGTCACGGCGCGGCCCTGCCCGTGCTTCTGCGCGATGCTCTGCACGACCTCCTGCGCCGGGCTCTCGTCGTGTCCCTCGCCGCTCACCGCCGCGCCTACGTCATTGACCACGATCCTGGCGCCCTGATCGGCCATCGCCAGCGCGATCGACCGCCCGATGCCACGGCCCGATCCGGTCACCACGGCGACCTTGCCTTCGAGCAGCGTTCCCATGCGTTTCTCTCCCTTTCCGCAATCGGATCAGCAATCAGGCAAGAATGCGCCGGACCGCCGGGCCTGTCACTTGGCCAAGAAACCAGGCTTGCTCCCCTTGCGATGCAAGGAAAGCGAGGCGGCCGTCAGCGCGGTCCTGTCGCCAGCCCGTCCGGTCGCCGCGGGTCCGTGGCCCCGGTGATCAGGCCGGTCGATTGATCGACGAGGATGGCTTCCGCCAGCCCCCAGGTCGTCGTCTGCTGCGTCAGGTTGTAGCCTTCGCCCTGCAGCGCGGCAGACACGTCGGCCGAGAGCGCGTTCGGCTCGAGGTACACCGTATCCGGCAGGTATTGGTGGTGGATGCGTGGCGCGGCGACCGCCGAGTCGAGATCCATGCCGTAATCGATGACGTTCTGGATAACGCCGAGCACTTCGGTCGGTATCCGCGAGCCGCCCGGCGCGCCGACGACCATGTACACGTCATCACCCTTCAGGAGGATGGACGGCGACATCGAGCTCAGCGGCCGCTTGCCGGGCCGGATGTCGTTGACCGCGCCTTGCACCAACCCATACAGGTTGGGAACCCCGGGCTTGGACGTGAAATCGTCCATCTCGTCATTGAGCAGGAACCCGGTGTTGCCGGCGATGACCCCAGCCCCGAACCCGTTGTTGATCGTGTAGGTGACCCCGACGGCGTTCCCCCTGCGATCGAGCACCGAGTAGTGGGTGGTGTGCGGACCTTCATCGACCGGAACGGGGATGCCGCCCAGTCCAGGAACCGTGGTCGCGGACGACCCCGCGGTCGCGGGCGAGATGCCCGCGCGTATGCGTCGCGCGTAGCTCGGTGACAATAGCTGCGGCAGGGGATTGCTGACGAAATCCGGATCGCCGAGATAGGTGTTGCGGTCGGCGTAGGCTTGCCGTTCGGCCTCCACCGTGTAGTGCACCGCGTCGGTCGAGTGGAACCCGAGCCGCGACAGAGGGTAGCCCGTCAGGATATTCAAGACCTCGCAGAGCACCGTCCCGCCGGAGCTCGGCGGCGGCGAGGACACCACCCGGTAGCCTCGATAGGTGCATCCGACAGGACTGAACTCTTCGGCCGTGTAGTGCTCGAAATCGGCCTTCGAGAGGATGCCGCCGTTCGCGGCGCTCGCAGCGACTACCGCATCCGCGATGGGTCCCTTGTAGAAGGTGGCGGCACCGCCGAAGGCGATCCGCACGAGGGTTCGCGCCAGATCGGTCTGTACGAGCCGCTCTCCGACCTTGTACGACTGACCCTGGTTGAGGAACACAGCGGCCACATTCGGTTGCCGCGCGAACTCGGGAGCCGCTGGGCCTAGCTCGGCGATGTCGCCCTGGTCGAGCACGAACCCGAACTCGGCCAGCGCTATCGCGGGCGCGATCAAGGCGAGCCGCGACTTGGTGCCATACTCCTCGCGCGCCTTCTCCAGGCCGGCGACGCTCCCCGGAACACCGACCGCGAGATAGCCATAGAGGCTCAGGTTCGGGATGACGTTGCCGCTCTGGTCTTGATAGAGCGTCGGCGTCGCCTTCAAGGGCGCCCGTTCCCGGAAGTTGATGAAGGTGTCCCGACCGTCCTGCAGGTGGATCGTCATGAACCCGCCGCCGCCGATGTTGCCGCAGCACGCGTCCACGACGGCCAGCGCATAACCGATGGCGACCGCCGCGTCGATCGCGTTCCCGCCGGCCTCGAGGACGAGCCGACCGACATCGGAGGCGATATGCTGGTCGGTGACGACCATGGCTTGACGCGACGTTGCCGTCTGCGACTGCATTTGGGCGCCGGCTGGCGCGACGGCGGCAGCGACGCCGGCCGCCACGCAGCCGAGCAGGAGAGATTTTCTTCTCATCGTTTCCTCGCGTTTTGGGAGCGTCCGGCTGGGTCGTTGACCAAGCGCTCGCCAGCGTGGCCGTCCAGGATCAAGGGAGCAAGGGCAGTCCCGGTATCACGCCGCGCGGGCGGCGGCGATGAAGGCGCGGATCAGCGCCGGGTCCTTGACCCCGGGCGCGGTCTCGACGCCGGAGGAGACGTCGACCGCGGGAGCACCGGCCATGCGGATCGCCTCGGCCACGTTGCCGGCATGGAGCCCTCCAGCCAGCAGCCAGGGCGCCGGCGCCTTCCAGCCCGCCAGCAGCGACCAGTCGAACCGCGCCGCATTGCCGCCGGGGCGGCTGGCCGCGGCGGGCGGCTTGGCCTCCAGTACGAGCGCATCGACCGACAGCGCCGTGGCCGGCAGGTGGAGACGTGACGCGACGCCGCAGGCCAGCCAGACCGGCAGATCGAAGCGGGCGCGCAGCGCCGCGGCGCGCTCTGCCGTGGCGTAGACCTGCAACACGTCCAGCTTGACCGTCGCCAGGACGGCGGCAACGGCGGCGTCGGTCGGGTCGACGAACAGGCCGACCCGCCGGGGACCGCCTTCGAGCCTCGCGGAGAGCGCCGCCGCCTCGCTCGCGGAGACGGCGCGCGGCGAGCGTGCGAAGAACACGAAGCCGGCCCAGTCGGCCCCGGCTCCGGCGGCCGCGTCGAAGGCGCCTGGGGTGTTCACGCCGCAGATCTTGACCTTGACGCTCACGCGAGACTGGCGGCGATCGCGGCGGCGGCCTCGGCGGGGTCGGCGGCGGCGGTGATCGGCCGGCCGATCACCAGCCAGTCCGCCCCCGCATCGACCGCCTGACGCGGGGTCATGGTGCGGGCTTGGTCTCCGGCCGGCGCACCCTCGGGGCGAATGCCGGGGACCACCAGGGCGGGGCCGTCGCCCAGCGTGTCGCGCAGCGGGGCGACTTCCAGGGGGCTGCAGACGAGGCCGTCCGCGCCGGCCAGGATGGCGAGCCGGGCGAGCCGCAGCACCTGCTGGGTCGGGCCGCCGGCGATGCCGGTGGCGGCGAGGTCAGCGGCACGAAGGCTGGTCAGCACGGTGACTGCCAGCAGCAGCGGCCGGTCGGCCCCGGCCTCCTCGGCGACAAGGCGCGCCGCCTCGATCATCGCCGTCCCGCCGGCCGCGTGCAGGGTGAGCAGCCGGGGCGCGAGCGGCAGCACCGATCGCACCGCGCCCGCGACCGTGTTCGGAATGTCGTGCAGCTTGAGATCGAGGAAAACCGGCCGGGCGGCGCTTGCAGCCACCCGTCGGTAGCCCTCGGCGCCGTTGGCGAGGTGGAACTCGAGCCCGAGCTTGACCATGCCGAAATGCGGGGCGGCGGCCTGGGCGAGCGACCAGGCGCGGTCGGTATCCGGCGTATCGAGTGCGAGGATGATCCGGCCGGCGGCGGAGATCGCGCGCGCCATCAGCCGGGCGGCGGCAGCGCGGGACCGGGGAGGCGTGCCCGCAGATCGCGGACCTGCTCTTCCAGCAGCCGTATCGTGTGCTCGGCCCGCCGCGCCCGCCGCCGTTGTCCGAGCGCGCCGACCCAGGTGAACAGCGCGCCGAACAGGAAGGCGATCGCCATGCCCACCAGGATCGCGAGCGATACCGGGGCGTCGATCGCGTAGCCCGTCGGCCAGAGCCCGAGCTGCACGGCCTCGCTGTTCGACAGCGCGAACAGCACGAGCAGGATGAGGAAGGGAATGCCGACGATCAGGCGCACGAGCGCGCTACTCCGATCGGCCGGGTCACGCGGTGACCGGTCACGCGGTGACCCGCTGGGCGGCCTTGGCGCGCGCCGACTTGCCGCGGTTGACGCGCTCCCGCAGTTCCTTGCCCGCCTTGAAGAACGGCACCGCCTTCTCGTCGACCGGCACGGCCGCGCCGGTGCGCGGGTTGCGCCCCGTGCGGGCGTCGCGCCGCTTGACGGTGAACGCGCCGAAGCCGCGCAACTCCACCCGCTCGCCGCGCGACAGGGCGGCGGTGATCTGGTCGAACACCGTGGCGACGATGAGCTCGACGTCCCGCCCGCCCAGATGCGGGTTGGCCGCCGCAAGCTCGGCGATCAGTTCGGACCTCGTCATCGCGCGCCTCCGGATCAGCCGGAGCCGGCTCGCCACCGGCTCTCAGCCGCCAGAAGGTTGCCAGAGCGCCCACGCGCCGTCAATCCTAAGCCCTTGTGGCGAAAGCGTTTTCTCAACCATGTCGAGCAGCGGGCCGAGCATCGTGCCGAACGCGCGCGCGGCCAGGGTGGTGCCGGTCCCAACATCCTCGATCGGCAGCTTGACCGACACCCTGTGCTGGGCGGCGAGCCACGCCCGCGCGTCCGGCTCGCCGCCGATCTGGTCGACCAGGCCGAGCCCCAGCGCCTGACGCCCGGTATAGGCGCGCCCGTCGGCAAGCTGGCGCACGCGCTCGGCCGGCATGTGCCGGCCCTCGGCCACCATTCCGACGAACTGGTCGTACATGTCCATCACCAGCCCGTGCAGGACGTCGCGTCCCTGCGGCGTGAGGGGGCGGGTGAAGCTCGGCTGGTCCTTCAACGGGCCTGAGGTGATCGCCTCGGCCGAAACGCCGAGCTTGCCGAGCAGGCCCGACACGTCGCCGGTCTCCAGCAGCACGCCGATGGAGCCGGTGAGCGTCGACTAGCGGGCGAAGATGCGCGCGGCGGGCAGTGCGACCATGTAGCCCGCCGAGGCGGCCGTGCCGCCCATGACGGCGACGACCGGCTTGCGCGCGGCCACGCGCGCGATCGCACCGTGCAGGCTCTCGCCGCCGGCGACGCTGCCGCCCGGGCTGTTGATGAAAACGATCATCGCGGGCACCGCCGCGTCGTCGGCGAGCGCGCTCACCGCCTCGGTCAGCTTGCGGTCTTCGGTGATGATCCCCGCAACGGTAAGCCGGGCGACGTGGATGCCGCGAACCGACGTGCGTCCGCCGACGGCCACGATGATCGCGGCCAGCACCGCGAGGAGCGCGACAGCGCGCCACGCGAACAGGCGGCGCTTCAGGCGCCGCCTGTCAAGGAGGAGGTCGGTTTCCAGGGTCATGGGCGTGGGGCCTTCAGGCCCTCACCCAACCCTCTCCCGAGGGGAGAGGGCTTTCTTTCTCCCTCTCCCTCCGGGAGAGGGCCGGGGTGAGGGCCGGCAAGCGCCAGCTACTCCTGCGACTGCTGGTTGCGGCGGCGGATGGCGGCGCCCAGGATGTCGCCGAGCGAGGCGCCGCTGTCGGAGCTGCCGAACTCCTGCATCGCCTGCTTCTCCTCCTCGACTTCCTTGCCCTTGATCGTCAGGGCGAGCTTGCGGGCGGCGCGGTCGATCGCGGTGATCTTGGCGTCCACCTTCTCGCCGACCGCGAACCGGTCCGGGCGCTGGTCGGACTTGTCGCGGGCAAGCTCGGCGCGGCGGATGAAGCCGACGAGCACGTCGTTCACCTTGACCTCGATGCCGTTCGCCTGGATCGAAGTGACGACGCAGGTCACGACGTCGTTCTTGTGCACCGAGTCGAGCACGGAGGCCGCCGGGTCATCGCGCAGCTGCTTGATGCCGAGGCTGATGCGCTCCTTCTCGACGTCCACGTCGAGCACCTTCGCCTTGACCACCTGGCCCTTCTCGTACTTGGCCATCGCCAGTTCGCCCGGCTCGTCCCAGGACAGGTCGGACATGTGGACCATGCCGTCTATGTCCGGGCCGATGCCGACGAACAGGCCGAACTCGGTGATGTTGCGGATCTCGCCCTCGACCACCGCGCCGATCGGATGCTCGTCGACGAACTGCTCCCACGGGTTGCGCTGGACCTGCTTGAGGCCGAGCGAGATGCGCCGCTTCGAGCTGTCCACATCCAGCACCATGACCTCGACCTCCTGGGAGGTCGCGACGATCTTGCCGGGATGCACGTTCTTTTTGGTCCACGACATCTCGGAGACGTGGACCAGCCCCTCGACGCCGGGCTCCAGCTCCACGAAGGCGCCGTAGTCGGTGATGTTGGTGACGCGGCCCGAGTACTTCGCGCCTGGCGGGTATTTCGCCGCCACACCCTCCCAGGGGTCGGCCTCGAGCTGCTTCATGCCGAGGCTGATGCGCTGGGTTTCCGGGTTGAAGCGGATCACCTGCACCTTGACCTGCTGGCCGATCTGCAGCGCCTCGGCCGGATGGTTGACGCGCCGCCAGGCGATGTCGGTGACGTGCAGCAGGCCGTCGACGCCGCCGAGATCGACGAAGGCGCCGTAGTCGGTAATATTCTTGACCACGCCGTCCAGGACCATGCCTTCCTTGAGGCCCTGGATCAGCTCGCTGCGCTGCTCGGCGCGGGTCTCCTCCAGCACGGCGCGGCGGGAAACCACGATGTTGCCGCGGGCGCGGTCCATCTTGAGGATCTGGAACGGCTGCGGCGAGCCCATCAGTGGCCCGACGTCGCGCACCGGTCGGATATCGACCTGGCTGCCGGGCAGGAACGCCACGGCGCCGCCGAGGTCGACGGTGAAGCCGCCCTTCACCCGGCCGTAGATCGAGCCGGTGACGCGCTGGCTGCCCTCGAACGCCTTCTCGAGGTTGGTCCAGGCCTCCTCGCGCCGCGCCTTCTCGCGCGACAGCACGATGGAGCCGTCGCGGTCTTCGTAACGCTCCACGTAGAGCTCGATGAGGTCGCCGGGCTTGACCTCCGGCGCCGCGCCGGGCGGTCCGAATTCCTTGAGGGCGACGCGGCCCTCGCTCTTGAGCCCGACATCGACGATGGCGAACTCGTCGGTCAGGCGGACGACGCGGCCGGTGACGACCGAGCCGTCGAAGCCGGTATCCCGCCCTAGGGTCTCGTCGAGCAGCGAGGCGAAATCCTCGCCGTGGAAATGATCGTCCATGCTCTCGGGGACGCGGGCGATGGCGGTTGCTGACATGCGGTGGATTGGTTCCGTTTGACGTTGGCCCCGCACGAAGGGGGGTTGTCTGGATGGCGCGCCTCGGCGTCGAGGCACGGCTCGCCCGCGCGGGATGCGGGGCTACTGGGAGGCGAGATGTAGGGCCGAGGCGTCCCGGCTGCAATCCGCAATAGCGGTTGTCACCGCCGCCTCACGCCGGATCGCGGCGTATCTCGGTGGAAATCAGCCGGCGCACCGCCGCGAGCGCGGCCGCGAGCACGGCGTCGGGCGTCATCGCCGTGGTGTCCAGCCGCACCGCGTCGGCGGCGGGACGCAGCGGCGCCGCCGCGCGGGCGGCATCGAGGGCGTCGCGGGCGCGCATGTCGGCCTCCACGGTCGCGAGGTCCGCTGGCGCGCCTTTCGCCTGCAACTCGAGCCAACGGCGGCGGGCGCGGGATTGCAGGCTCGCGGTGACGAAGAATTTCACCGCAGCATCGGGGAAGATCACGGTGCCGATGTCGCGGCCGTCGAGCACGGCGCCACGCCCGGCGGCGAAACCTCGCTGGAACGCGAGCAAGGCCGCCCGGACGGCGGGGATCGCGGCGACGGCGGCGGCGGCGGCATCGGCCTCGGGACCGCGCAGGTCGGGCCGGTCGAGATCCGCCGGCACGAGCGCGCGCGCCGCAGCCTCGGCCGCGGCCGGGTCGCCTGGGTCGCCGCCCGATTGCAGCACGCGCCGGCCCACGGCGCGATACAGCAGGCCGGTGTCGAGATACGGCAGCTCGAGCATCGCGGCGAGGCGACGGGCGAGCGTGCCCTTGCCCGCCGCGGCCGGACCGTCGATGGCGATTATGAGCGGCGGGTTCGGCTCGGTCTGCTGCATTCCCGTCCCGATCATGTCGGCTCAATGACCGCACCGATGCTCTGCATCAACGCGACGAAGCCGGGAAAACTCGTGTCGATGAACCCGGCCTCATCCACCGCGACCGACTGCTTCGTCGCCAGCCCGAGCACGAGCGCGCTCATGGCGATGCGGTGGTCCATGTGGGTGGCGACGAGGTCGCCTCCGACCGGCGGTTCCCCCGTGCCGTGGACCAGGAGGTCGTCGCCCTCGATCTCCACCCGAACCCCGTTGGCGGCCAGCATCGAGGCGGTCGCGGCAAGCCGGTCGCTCTCCTTCACCCGCAGTTCCTTGAGGCCGCGCATCCGCGTGACGCCTGAGGCGCACGCCGCGGCGACGGCGAGGACCGGGTATTCGTCGATCATGGTGGGGGCACGGGCGGCGGGCACGTCCACCCCGCGCAGGGCGCCGTGCCGCACCGCGAGGTCGCCGACCGCTTCGCCGCCCTCCACCCGCTCGTTCGTCACCGACAGCTCCGCGCCCATCTCCCGCAGCGTCTCGAACAGGCCGGTGCGGAGCGGGTTGAGCCCGACACCCTCGATGACCAGCGCCGAATTCGGCACGATGAGGCAGGCGATCAGCGGAAATGCGGCGGAGGAAGGATCGCCGGGGACGAACACGTCCGCGGCGCGCAACTCGGGCTGGCCGACGACCTCGATCACGCGGCCGGCGCCGTCCGCCTCGACCCGCACGGTGGCGCCGAAATGGCGCAGCATGTTCTCGCTGTGGTCGCGCGTGGCCTCGGGTTCCTCGACCCGGGTGATGCCCGGCGCGTTCAGCCCGCAGAGCAGCACCGCCGACTTCACCTGCGCCGAGGCCACCGGCAGACGGTATTCGAGCGGCAGCGCGTCCACCGCGCCCTCGATGGCGAGCGGCAGGCGGCCGCCCTCGCGCCCCTGGAAGCGGGCGCCGCATTGCGCCAGCGGGTCGGTGACGCGACGCATCGGCCGGCGGCGCAGGCTGGCGTCCCCGGTCATCACCGCGAACAGGGGATGGCTCGCCAGGATGCCGCAGAGCAGGCGGGCGGCGGTCCCGGAGTTGCCCATGTCGAGCACGTCGTCCGGCTCGACCAGGCCACCCAGGCCACGGCCCGCGACGTGCCAGCTGCCGGCGCCGTCCCGTGTCACCTCGGCGCCGAGCGCGCGCATGGCGGCCGCGGTCCGCAACACGTCCTCGCCTTCGAGCAATCCCGCGATCCGCGTCTCGCCCACGGCGAGCGCGCCGAACATCAGCGCCCGATGGCTGATCGATTTGTCGCCCGGGACGCGCAGCGTGCCCGACAGCGGGGCGATGGGACGGATTGCGCGGAGCGGGGGCGGTCGATCCATGAGGCGGTTCCGGTCGGGACGGTGCCGCTTAACACGCGCCCGCCGGCGGCGCATCCGGCCGCCGAGCGCGGTGCCCGTTCCGGCGCTCGTTTTTGGCGTTTGACAGGCTGACGGTGCGATGGCATGGGCCGCCCCTTTCGTTCCCCGCGAAAAGGCGTGACCCGCGATGGCGAAGCCCGAACTCGGCACCAAACGCGTCTGCGTCGCGTGCGGCACTCGTTTCTACGACCTGACCAAGACTCCGGCGGCCTGCCCGAAATGCGGCACCGAGCAGCCGGTCGAGCAACCCCGCCCGCGCCGGTCCGGGGGCAACGTCGCCGAGGAAAAGCGGGTCAAGAAGCCCGTGCCGGTCGCCGAGGACGCCGATGTCGAGGTGGAGGGTGTCGAGGAGGCCGAGGAGGAGGACGTGATCGAGGACGCCTCCGACCTGGAGGACGACGCCGACGCCATCGGCCCCGACATCGAAGTCGAGCCGGACGGCCACGAGGATGAGCGTTAGGCTACGGCGGTTTCACGCAGACGGTTATCTTCGTCGCTGCGAGCCGCCGTCTGGCGGCGCGGCGGTCCAGGGCCACACCATTGTGGGTGGCGGCACTGGATTGTTTCGTCGCAAGGGCTCCTCGCAAAGACGGAGTTCAGGCCAACAATTTGGGTCGATTACGAAATGATAGAATTTGGGGCAAGCTGCGAGACCCCGAGGAAGGTGATCGTGGTCCCGTCGGACAGATTGACGGTGGTGTTGGCGCCCCCGGCTTGTATCTGTGCCGCGTTCTTGTCGTAGCCGAACAGCTGCACCTGATCGGTGCCGACCTTGAAGTTGGATACGACATCGGCGCCGCCCGCGTGTCCGTTGAGGAAAGTGAACAGGTTCGTCCCTCCCCCCGCGCTGACGGTCGCGTTGCCCGTCCCGAAGACGACGTTGTCCGAGCCGTTCCCCTCCGCGATCGTCATGTCGCCCGAGCCGGCGAAGAAGACGTCGTTCCCCGTCCCGCCCTGCGCTACGGTCTTGCCGCCCAGTCCGAGAACGAGATCGTCCCCGCTGCCGCCGACGATCGTCGCTTGACCGGAGACGCCGCCGACCAGGGTGTCGGCCCCGGTGCCGCCGTGCAGGACGCTGGTGCCGGTGCCGGCCCAGAGGGCCTCGGGACCGGCGCCGGCCACCATGACCTCCGCGTTGCCGCTGCCCACCATGGTGCTGTTCTCGGCGCCGAACATCGTCGACTGCCCGGCGCCCCCGAACGCCACGCCGCCGGCCCTGAGCACCAACGTGTTGGTGCCGGAGCCGGCCACCAGCACGTCTCCCGCGCCGCCGCCCACCAGCGTCGTATTGCCGCCCCCGGCCACCAGCACGTTGTTCCCGCCGCTGCCGCCCTCGATCGAGCCGCCCCCGGTGCCGCCAAAGACGGTGGCGGCGCCCGTGCCGCCGGTCACGGTGACCGAGCCGGCGCCGCCGACCAGGAACAGGCTGCCGGAGCCCGCGGTGACCAGGGTGCCGGGCCCCCCGGCGAAGATCGTGTCCGCGCCGGCGCCGGCGTCCACGAGCAATGTCGAGGTCGAGTCCATCCTGACGTGCGCGACACCCCCCCGGCTGCTCAGCGACGTCTTCGTGCTGCCGAACGCCACCGCGTTGTCGGCTCCGGACGCGGCGATGGTGCCCGCGAATTGACCGGGCCGGTCGAGGATGAGGGTGTCGCCGCCGTCCATGTTGACGGTCTGGCCGGAACCGACGCTGCCCACTTCCAGCGTGCCGGTGGTCGGCTTGGGATCGCCCAAGCCGAGGCCGGGCCATTGCACGGTGCGGTCGAAGCGCATTTCCCCGGTGCCGGAGATCGCGTCGCGGAATACCAGCCCCGGCCCGATCGACACGATCTGGCCGTTATTGTTCACCGCCCCGTTCACGACAACCTGGCCGGTGCTCGTATTGGAGCCGGTCTCCGAGTAGCCGCCGACGAGCAGGCCGCCGCTCGTCAAGGTGAGGCCGCCGGTGCTCAAGCTGCCGCCGGCCTGCTCGAACACGCCGTCGCGGCCGATCGTCAGGGCGTTGGCGGTCGTGTAGTCGCGCCCGTTGGTGACGGTCACGAACGCGGCGTTGTCGATCAGCTTCAGGGTGGACTCGATCGGCACGTAGCTGGTGCCGGTCCACTCGTTGATCTGCGAGCCGGGGTTGTCGAACACCAGCTGCGTCCAGTAGCTGTGCGTGGGCGTCGGTTGCACGCCCGTGAGCCTTTCGACGTCGACCTTGAAGCCGCCCCCGCTGCCGCCGAGGTTGATGCTCGTGCCGGCCGTCGCCTCGAAGATGCCGTCGAACAGCGTGTTCGTGGCGGCGGTGTACTGCCCGATGGTCGCGGTATCGACGGTCGCGGTGCCGTCGAGCACTTGCAGTTCAAACGCCAGGTAGATGGGGTTGCTGCCGGTGAATAGGACGTTGCCGGTGGTCTGGATGAAGGACCAGATCGTGCCGGCGTTGACGATGGTGCCGCCGTTCACGGCCAGTGCGCCCGCGGCGAACTCGTGCCCGAGCACGCCCGAGGAGCCCGGCGCATAGGTTAGCGCGCCGTCGACCACGAGGCCTGTGTCGACGCTGCCGAGATCCAGCGAGTGTACTATGATGTTGGTGCCGGTCGGGATCGTAACGTTGTAGTTGGGATTTCCCGTCGGCGTCGCGTCGATGAAGACGTCGGCATCGGCGCCGCTCGGAATGCTGCCTTCCTGCCAGTTGGCGGCCACCGTCCAGTCGCCTGCCGTGCCGTTCTTCCAGTTATAATTGCTCATCCGTGTCTTGCCTTAACGGTGCGTGTGTCGGGCGGCCGGCCGGCTCGTTGCGGAGCAGGCACGCCTGGTGTCGTTGCGATCAGGCCGTATTTGCTTGAGGCGAGGGACGGGATGTTGCGGGCTGTCCCGCATCAGCCAGCGGCGCGTTTTATGGCAAGCGTCGGCTCCAAACCGGACGGGAGTGGGTTTCCGTCATCGCCACGCAAGCGCCCGGACTTGCGCCCGGTCGATCGCTGAAGCTGTCGCACCGGTCGAGATCATTGCATCGATATCCTTGTGTGTTGGCAGCGGTGACCGCAGCTCGACGCAATGCCTGTGCCACCCAGGTTTGTCCAGCCATCTCAGCGACTTGGACGGATTGTGCAGCGGCAATGGAATGAAACTGTAAACGTTGCCGATGCGATGAACCGGCCTGGCGCGCAACTGCGCGGATCAGCCGAGCAGTCGCCCGATTACCCGCGCAGTGTAGTCGACGACAGGGATGACGCGCCCGTAGTTGATGCGCGTCGGACCGATCACACCGATTGCGCCGACGATCCGCCCTCCCTCGCCGCGTGCGGGAGCAACCACCATCGAGACCCCGGTGGTGCCGAACAAGCCGCTCTCGGAACCGATGAAGATGCGCACGCCGTCCGATTGCTCGGCGAGCTCGAGCAGGCGCAGCATGGTTTCCTGCGTTTCCAGCCGCTCGAACAGGGCCTGGATCGCGGCGAGGCGCTCGATCTGGGTGACGTCCGACAGCAGCCGCGCCTGGCCGCGCACGATGAGGCTGCCGCCGCGGCCCTCGCCGGTCCAGGTGGCGAGCCCGGCCTCGACCACCTGGGCCGAGATCTCGTCGAGCTGCGTGCGGTCGGCGGCCATCTCCTCGGCGACGATCCGGCGCAGTTCGGGGAGCGGCCGCCCGGACAGCCGCGCGTTGAGGTAGTTCCCGGCTCGCTGCAAGGCCGAGGGCGGCAGGCCGGGCGGGATCGCGATGACCCGGTTCTCGACGTGCCCGTCCGCGTTGACCAGCACGACCATCGCCCGCCCCGGGCCGAGCGGCACGAACTCGATGTGTTTCACGGCGCCTTCGGACTTGGGCGCCAGCACGAGGCCGGCGGCCGAGGACAGGCCGGACAGCATCAGGCTCGCCTCGGCCAGCGTGTCCTGCAGGCTGCGGCCGCTGGCGGCAAGTGCCGAGGCGATCGTCTCGCGCTCCTCCTCGCCGAGCTCGCCGAACTGCAGCAGGCCGTCCACGAACAGCCGCAATCCCTGGTCCGTCGGCAGCCGGCCGGCCGAGGTGTGGGGCGAGAACAGCAGGCCGGCCTCGGTCAGATCCGCCATCACGTTGCGGATCGTCGCCGGCGAGAGCGGGGTCGGCAGCCGGCGCGACAGCGTCCTGCTGCCGACCGGCTCGCCGGTCTCGACGTATTGCTCGACGATCTCGCGCAGCACCGCCGCGGAGCGCGCGTCGAGCGAAGGCGGCAGCCCGGTGCCGCGCCCGGTGCCGCGTGGCGGGTTCGATTTGTCCATCGGGTTGAGCGCGAACCTAGGGAGCGCGGCGGACCCGGTCAAATGGCCCTGGCTGCCGCACAGGGTGCGGGCTGCGGTCCGAGCTGATCGGCTGATCCGTGCTGCGCAGGTTGCGGCCCGGCCGCCCGACCGCCATTCTGCGCCGATAACCGGGGAGGGAATCGATGGCGCGCACCACGTCGGCGGAGGTCGCGGCGCGGCTGGATCGGTTGCCGAGCGCGGCGCCGATCTGGCGGATGGTGGTGCTGCTGTCGCTCGGGGGGTGCTTCGAGTTCTACGACCTGTTCTTCACCGCCTACGTCGCCCCCGGCATGGTCAAGAGCGGCATGTTCAAGCCCGAGTCGCTCGGCATCTTCAACGTGCTCGGGCCGCTCGGCGTCGAAGGGGTCGGCACCTTCGTGTTCGCCACCTTCGCCGGGCTGTTCGTCGGCGCCCTGGTGTTCGGCTCGGTGCCGGACCAGTACGGCCGGCGGCGCGTGTTTACCTACTCGCTGCTTTGGTACTCCGCCTGCACCGTGATGGTGGCGATGCAGACCAGCGGGTTCGGCATCGATCTCTGGCGCTTCATCGCCGGCATCGGCATCGGCATCGAGCTGGTGACGATCGACACCTACATCTCGGAGCTGGTGCCCCGGCACATTCGCGGACGCGCCTTCGCGTTCAACCAGTTCATAACCTACCTGGCGGTTCCCGTGGTGGCGCTGCTCGCCTGGCTCTTGGTGCCGACCGCCCCGCTCGGCTTCGACGGCTGGCGCTGGGTGGTGCTGATCGGCTCGGTGGGCGCGGTGTTCGTCTGGTTCATCCGCCTCGGCGTGCCGGAAAGCCCGCGCTGGCTCGCCCGGCACGGGCGCGGAGACGAGGCGGACCGGGTCGTCGGCCAGATCGAGGCCGCCGTCGCCGCCGCCAAGGGGCCGCTGCCGCCGCCGGGGGCGGCAGCCCCCGAGGAGGTCGGCGAGAGCAGCTTCGCCGAGATCTGGCGCGCGCCCTATGGCGGGCGAACCCTCATGCTGTCGGTGTTCAATTTCTTCCAGACCATCGGCTATTACGGCTTCGCCGCCTGGGTGCCGACCCTGCTGATCGCCAAGGGCATCACCATTACCAAGAGCCTCGAGTACAGCTTCATCATCGCCGTCGCCAACCCGGTCGGGCCGCTGCTGGGCACCCTGGTCGCCGATCGGATGGAGCGAAAATGGCAAATCGTCTGCGCCGCCGCCTGCATCGGCAGCTTCATGTTCCTGTTCGCCAACGCGACCGATCCCGCGATGCTGATCGCGCTAGGCGTGCTGGTGACGTTGGTGAGCAATTGGCTGTCGTTCGCCTTCCATAACTATCAGGCGGAGTTGTATCCGACGCGCATTCGCGCCCGGGCGGTCGGGTTCGTGTATGCCTGGAGCCGGCTGTCGGCCGCGTTCGCCGGGTTGTTCATCGCCTTCTCCCTGCACACGGGCGGCGTGCCGGCGGTGGGCGCGTTCATCGCGCTGGCGATGCTGCTGGTGATGATCACCATCGGCGGCTTCGGCCCGCGCACGCGGGGGCTGGCGCTGGAGGAGATCTCGCACTGAGGGCCGCTGACTCAGGCCCCCCGTGTTTGGACGTGACGCACGGGGCCGGGGTATCGCGCCACCACCGGGTCGGCGGTGAGCAGGACGATGCCCTCCACCGACGCCTGCGCGACGAGCAGCCGATCGAACGGGTCCTTGTGGATCGGCGGCAACCCGTCGACCGCGACGGCATGGGCGCCGGTAACAGGCAACTCGTCGTAGCCGTTGTCCAGCAGCCCGCGCCGCAGCAGTCTCGGGTCCACCCGGAAATCCTCCCGTCCCAGCCCGCGCTTGATCGCGACCTCCCACAGACTGGCGGCGCTGAACAGCGGTACGTTCTCGAGGTCGTCGAGCAGCGCCGCGGCGGCAGCGGGCAAACGGGCGGAGGCTGCGGCGGCCCATAGCAGCAGATGCGTGTCGAGCAGCAGCTTCACGCGGTGTCGCCCAGGAACAGTCGCTCGATCTCTGCTTGACCCATGCGGTCGAAATCGTCGGGCACGTCGATCTGGCCCGCCAGGAAGCCGATCCGCTTTGCCTGCGCGGCCGCCGGCGCGCCGAGGGCGACGACCTTCACGAGCGGCTTGCCCGCTTTGGCGATGACGAACGGCTCGCCGCTGGCCGCCTGCTCGACCAGGCGGGACAGATGCGTCTTAGCGTCGTGGATGTTGACTGTCTTCATGGCCAACCAATGACAGACTAAGTCCCATTAGTCTAGTTCATACGAAGCCGCCTCACGCCCGCGCATCCTCGCGGATCATCGCGGCACCCTTCTCGCCGATCATGATGGTCGGCGCGTTGGTGTTGCCGGTGGTCAGCGTCGGCATCACCGAGGCGTCGATCACCCGCAGGCCGCCGATGCCGTGCACCCGGAGACGCGGGTCGACCACCGCGCGCGGGGTCTGGCCCATCATGCAGGTGCCGACCGGGTGGTACAGCGTCGAGCCGTAGCGGCGCGCGTTGTCGAGCAGCGCCTCGTCGGACTCGACATCGGGACCGGGCAAGGTTTCCTCGACCGAGTGCGACGCCAGCGCGGGTGCCGCGAAGATCGTCCGGGTGACGCGGACGCCGGCGAGCAGCACGCGGGCGTCGTTAGGGTCGGCCAGGTAGTTCGCCACGATGCGTGGCTTGTCGAACGGGTCGGGCGAGCGCGCCATGATTGTGCCTCGGCTGTCCGGCCGCACCGGGCAGACCGCGACCGTCATGCCGTCGGCGCGCTCGAGCTCGCCCAGCCGCCCCTGGTCGTAGCTTGCCGGGGTGAACAGCAGCTGCAGGTCCGGGCTCGCCAACCCCTCGCGCGAGCGGCAGAACACCTGCGCGCTGGTGACACCGAAGGTGAGCGCGCCGCGTCCGGTGGCGGCGAAGCGGGCCGCTTCGACGCCGAGCCGGGGAAAGCGGGCGAGCTTGTTGATCGACACCGCGCCCCTGACCCGATGCGCGACCCGGGCGACGTAGTGGTCGGACAGGTTGGCGCCCACGCCCGGCAGATCGTGGAGCACGGCGATGCCGATCTCGCCGAGATGCGCCGCCGGGCCGATCCCGGACAGCTGCAGCAGGTGCGGCGAGTTGACCGCCCCGCCGGACAGGATCACCTCGCGCGCGGCGCGCACGATGCGGTCCTCTCCGCCCTGCCGGAATGCCACGCCGACGCAGCGCCGGCCCTCGAACAGCAGCTTGGTGGCGACCGCCTCGGTCTCGATCCGCAGGTTGGCCCGGTCTCTCGCCTCGGCGAGGAAGGTGCGCGCGGTGGAGCCGCGGAAGCGGCCCCGCCGGGTCATCTGCGAGTAGCCGACGCCCTCCTGCCGGCGTCCGTTGAGGTCGGGGTTGAACGGGAACCCGGCCTGCTGCGCCGCCTCGACGAAGCGGTGGGTGAGCGGCAGCACCGTGCGGTAGTCCTCGACCAAGAGGGGGCCGCCTTGTCCGCGGTATTCGGCCTCGCCGCCCTGCACGTAGTGCTCCGACTTGCGGAAATAGGGCAGCACGTCGTCAAAACTCCAGCCGCGGCAGCCCATCTGCGCCCAGCCGTCGAAATCGGCCGGGTTGCCGCGCACGTAGAGCATGCCGTTGATCGAGCTCGAGCCGCCGAGCACCTTGCCGCGCGGCCACTGGATCGCGCGCCCGGCGGTGCCCTCGCCGGCATCGGCGATGTAGTTCCAGTTGATCACCGGATGCCGCAGCAGCTTGAGCACGCCGGCGGGGACGTGGATCCACGGATTGGTGTCGCGCGGCCCGGCTTCCAGCAGCGCGACGCGCGCCCCGGCCTCGGACAATCGCGCCGCCACCACGCACCCGGCCGACCCGGCGCCGACCACGACGTAGTCCGCTTGCATTGCCGTCTCCTCGCCGATGCGGACGAGGCTACAAGCGTAAGCTGGGAAGAACGAGTCCGGCGGCGGCTGTTTCCGGTCAGCCTCTCTTCGAGTCCCGGCGCGCCTGCGCCACCTTGCCGGCCTGCGACACGCGCCCGATTTCGCGCGGGTCGGTACGCAGCTTCGGCCCGGCGCCGGGTTTCTGCTTCGGCGCGGATTTCAGCGCCTTGACCCCGCCTGCGGGCGACGGGCGACGCGCCTTCGGGGGTCCGGCCACCGCGCGCTTGGCCGGTGCCGGCGCGGCCTCGGCCGGAACACCATTCCGACCGCGCCGCAGCTGCGCGCCGATGCGTCGGAGCGCCAACTCGAGAACCTCCGCCTTCCCGACCGTGCCGGCATTATCCCGCGCCGGCGTCGCGCCGCGCGCGTCGGCCTTGCCGCGCATCTCTCGCCGTTGCTGGCGGGCCATGTCGCGCGCCCGGTCCCGCGACTCCCGCAGGCGCTTGGCGAGCGATTGCAGTTCCTCCACCGACAGCGCCGCGACCGCGGGATGCCGCGTCCGGTCGACCGCCTCCCGCTCCGAGGCAGACAACAGCCGCGCCTCTTGGCTGGAACGGTCGCTCATCAGGCCCTCCCGCTGGAGTCCCGGCCCCGCGCCATTCGCCGGCGAGGAGCCATCGACCACGGAATGATACCATGATGTTTCGCCTGGACAATCCCGTTCGCTCGCCAGCAGCTGGGCTCGTCTTCAAGGGCCGTCAGCCAGGCGCCGGAAGCGAACACCTGATGATCATTTCACAGCCGCTCCTGGCATCGCCGACCATAATCGAGAACCGGTGGAGGCGAACAATGGCGCTGACCAGGCTTAGGCCGATGCCTTGCCCATCGGCACGGGGCGTGCGTTCGGCAATGACAGCGGCTCCTACATCAATCCTGCGCTGGTCGTGGCGGGTGTGGCCGTGGGCGAGCACGCCATCGGCATGACGGTGGCGATGTGCATCATGGCATTTGGGCCTATAACAGGTGCCAGCCTGAACCCGGCTCGCACCCTTGGACCCGCATTGGCGAGCGGTGATTTCAGTGAGGCCGGGATCTATCTGGTCGCCCAGTTGAGCTGGTCGCCCAGTTGAGCGGGCGATCCTGGGAGGCTTGATGTATCGATTTGTGTGGAAGCCGGTATCGAGTAAGCGCCAGACCAGCCCAAAAATAACTGCCGTAGCGAGCGACCTTGGTGCATGGACCGGACGGTTGGCGGCAGGGGCGTTGCCGGTTAGGAGAGTGGCCCCTCGGACCCGGACGCCCGTCGTGCCGTTCAAAGCAAACCAGGATCGCCGCCACCATATCCCG
>JAABUQ010002073.1_pt1 | contig 40705 bp, 35 predicted proteins | sample 5560001 | NCBI WGS metagenome assembly JAABUQ01 (sample SAMN10711888, study PRJNA513371) | rock metagenome | isolation source: Antarctica rocks | place: Antarctica: Victoria Land, Finger Mt nord | collected 2015-12-18
ACGCCACCACCGTCGACAGCGACACGTCCACCTCCGACACCGTGCTGCTGTTCGCGACGGGACAGGCCAAGCACGTCCGCATACCGTCGCGCGACGGCAGCAACGCCGCCGGTCGCCTGCTGCGCGACTTCCGGAGCAAGCTGGACGAGGTGCTGCTCGATCTCGCGTTGCAGGTGGTGCGCGACGGCGAGGGCGCGCAGAAGCTGGTGCGAATCGACGTGACCGGCGCGCTCACGGGCAAGTCAGCCAAGCGGATCGCGATGGCGGTGGCCAACTCGCCGCTGGTCAAGACGGCGATCGCTGGCGAGGACGCCAATTGGGGCCGCATCGTCATGGCGGTCGGCAAGGCGGGCGAGCCGGCGGACCGCGACCGGCTGTCGGTCGGCGTGGGCGGCACCTGGATGGCCAAGGACGGCGCCGTGGCGCCGGGCTACGACGAGGCGCCGGTGGTCGAGCACATGAAGGGGCGCGAGGTCGAGATCGCCATCGACCTCGGCCTCGGACGCGGCAAGTCGACCGTGTGGACCTGCGATCTCACGCACGGCTACATCGACATCAACGGCAGCTACCGGAGTTGAGGCTCAGTCTCGAACGTCACGCCTGCGTAGATGTCGTCCAACGAGAGCGCGAGCCCGATCTCGGGCAGATCGAGGCTGCCGTCGCGCAGCTTGGTCAACTCCCAACGCTCGCCGGCACGCGTGAACACCAGGATCAGCATCGCGCTCTGCGCCAGCACGACGTAGCGCGCGAGGCTGCTGAGGCTTGTGTACTCGTCAACCTTAAAGGTCATGTCCGTTAATTCAGTGCTCGGCGAGGTGACCTCGAACAGGATCACCGGGTCGATCACGTGCCGGTGGTCAAGCGCTTGCGATGCCAGAGCCACCGCGACATCGGGATAGCGGACCGCGCTGCCGGTCCGGATCTGAGTCGGAAGCAATACCTGGCCGGGATGCGCCCTGAAATGACCATGTAGAATCGCGTGCAAGTTGCCGCAGATCATCTGGTGGCGGACGGTGCTGCCGTTCATGTCGATGACGTTCTTCCCGTCGAACTCATAGCGCGTGGGCTGCCGTTCCTCCCAGGCGAGGAACTGCTCCAGCGTCCATCCGGGTCGCAGCATGACGTTCATGCCGACATAATAACCCACTAGGCGGCACCTATGCCACTCGCCCCCGGAGATGCCGGCCGAAACCGCTGGCCACCTTGCGTGTCGGGCCGATGCTGCGTCACCCTGACGCGTGCATCCTCGACTCCCTGATGACCATTGAAGCCGCCAAGACACCCCCGCGCCGGGCACGTCGGCCGCGCGGGCGTGCCTCGAAGCCGACGCCGGGCTTCGCGCCGCTCGTCACCGAGCGCCTGACCCTGCGCTCGCTCGTGCCGGAGGACGCCGAGGCCCTGCATCGCCTAGTGAATGACTGGGAGGTGACGCGAACGCTCGCGGTCGTGCCGTTCCCTTATCCGCGCAGTCTGGCGGACGAGTGGATCACTTCGACCACGAAGGATCTTGCGGGGGAAAACGCCTACAATCTCGCGATCACCGGCCGGGAAGGGGAGCAGGAAACCCTGGTGGGGGTGGTCAGCCTGCGTCTGCAGCGAGAAGCCCGCACCGGCATACTGGGCTACTGGGTGGGGCGGCGGTTCTGGGGTCACGGGGTTGCCACCGAGGCGGCCGGCAAGCTCGCGCGCTGGGCGTTCGCCAATCTCGATCTCGACCGGATCGCCGCGGACGTGGCGACCGACAATCCTGCGTCCGGGGCGGTATTGCGGCGCATCGGCTTCCGACGGACCGGCGAAGCCCGCAAGCATTTCCTGGCGCGAGGCGGGGAGGTCGATGTGTGGCAGTTCGAGGCGACCCGCGACGATCTGTTCGGCACGCCGCAGGCCGACCTCGCGGAAGCGTCCGGCGACGCCGTGGGCCGGCCGATCCTGCTCGTCGCGGCATGCGCGTTGATCGACACGGACGGCCGCGTGCTGCTGACGCGCCGGCCGGAGGGCAAGCCGATGGCGGGCCTGTGGGAGTTCCCCGGCGGCAAGCTCGCCGCCGGAGAGACCCCGGAGCACGCCCTCATTCGCGAACTGAAGGAGGAACTCGGCATCGACGTCGCCACGGCCTGCCTGGCGCCCTTCGCCTTCGCCTCGCACGCCTACGAGCGGTTTCACCTGCTGATGCCGCTCTACGTTTGCCGACGCTGGAAGGGGCGGCCGCGGGCGCGCGAGGGTCAAACGCTCGCCTGGGTGCGGCCGGAGAAGCTCGCCGACCATGCGATGCCGCCGGCCGACAAGCCGCTGATCCCGTTGTTGCGGGATTTCCTGTGATGGAGACGCCGATGAGCCACGCCAACCCGACCGCCTGCATCCTGGTGATCGGCAACGAGGTGCTCTCCGGCCGCACGCAGGATCTCAACGTCAAGTTCCTGGCGACGCGGCTGGGCGATATCGGCATCCCGGTGCGCGAAGTCCGGGTGATCCCGGACGTGCCGGAGACGATCGTTGCTATTGTGAACGAAGTGCGCGCGAAGTTCGATCACGTGTTCACCACCGGCGGCATCGGGCCGACGCATGACGACATAACCAGCGAGTGCGTCGCCGCCGCCTTCGGCGTCCCGTGGGAGCCGCATCCCGAGGCATGGAGGCGCATGGAGGCGAGCTACAAGCCGGGCGAGTTCAACGCCGCGAGGCAGCGCATGGCGACGATGCCGCGCGGCGCGCAACTGATCAACAACGAGGTGTCCGTGGCACCCGGCTTTACCATCGGCAACGTGCACGTGCTCGCCGGCGTGCCGCGGATCATGCAGGTGATGTTCGATTGGCTGGCACCGTCGCTCCAAGGCGGAGCGCCGGTCAGGTCGCGTGCCGTGCACGTCACCGGATTGCCCGAGGGCACCATCGCCGCGGGTCTCGGCGCGATCCAGGCACGCTATCCGGCGCTCGATATCGGCAGCTATCCCTATTACCGCCCCGGCGCCAACGGCGTCGCCGTCGTCGCCAAGGGGACGGATCCGACGATGGCCGAGGCGGCCATCCTGGAGGTGTCCGAGTTGATCGCGTCGCTCGGGTGCGTTTCGATCCCGGGCGAGCCGGACGTTTGAGTTACGTGCCGACCAATCGCGCCAGTCGGACGGCGGTGTGCCCCCGGCTTGGGTGCAGGCTGGGCATCACCAGCAGGCAGTCGTCATGCGGCGTGCGGATTTCCGCGGTTCCGTCGAGAGCCAGCAGCGTATTGCGACGCGGGATCACCTCGCCGCCGCGGAACGGTTGGACAAAGGCGAATTGCGCGGTGGTCGCCGTCACAACCTCGGTCACCTCGGCGAAGCGGCGCGGCCCGGGTTGCGCCCGCTCCCCGTTGGCCAGGTTTGCAACGCCGATGTCGAGATGACGCAACAGGCCGGCAACGCTCGCCAGCGCCGTACCCACGGTTTCCGGCTGCCAATGCTGTCCGGCCTCGACCAGCACGGCCGCCGCGGTGCTGTCCGGATCGAGGAAGCGATCGTAGTCGATGATCCGCTTGCCGCTGGCATGGCCATGATCGGCGACGACCAACCCAGGTGCCCCGATCGCGTGTGCGAGCCGCCGTCCCTTGGCGCAACCGCCGCTCAGGATAAGCGGGTCGGATGGCCACAGCATCGAGTGGATGTCGAGCAGCACGTCCACGCTGTCGAGCAACGGTCGGATCGCGCGGGCGCGGTCCAGCTCGACGGAGCGGCGAGGGCCGTCAAGCAGTTCCCGGCTCCAGATCCGGTTTATATCCTCGTCGATGAAGCGCGAGAGCGTCGGTTGCCTGGGGTCGAAACGCCCGAAGGCTGCGACGTTGACGAAGCCGAGCGTCAGTCGGCCACGGGGCGGACGCACGTCCATGCGCAGCAGCCGCTCGAGCACGATCGCCCCGGCGATCTCGTTGCCGTGGGTCAGCGCCAGGAGAAGGACATGCGGACCGGGCATTTCGCTATCGAAGCTGGTGAAGCCCGCGATGCCCGTGTTTCCGGCCAGCCAGGGAGCCAGGTCCGGTGCCATGAGCCGCACGTCGAAGTGCGGCATGGGGAGTTGCGCGATCGGCGGGGCCGTCATGACCGCACTCTATACGGACCGGGCAAACCGGCAACCGCGCCGTTGCCGACGATTGCGGCCCGGCCAGGGAACACAAGGGTCACGTTTCGCGCGCTCTCGCGGGAGGCAAGCCTTGCTGTCGCGGCGTGAATGGCTGCCGTGAGGCAAGCTGGCGGCTTGCACCCGCTGCACCATCTCTGGCGGGTGTTTCCGCCACGCGGCCGGCGTCGTCTCGTGGTCGGCGCGACCGCCCTGCTGGCGCCGCGGCCGGACCGGCTACCGCCGCCTGCCGCCTGCGGCGTCGCGGTCGCGGGCGAGCTGTCGCGCAACTCGGGGCTCGGCGAGGTGGCGCGACTGATGCTGGCAGGGCTCGACCATCTGGGCGTGCAAAGCTGGGGACTGGATTTGGGGACCGCGATCTCCGGCCGACCGGATCGGCCGACCCTACCGCCGCCTGGTGCGCCGCTGCTGCTGCATGTCAACGCGCCCTTCCTGCCGCTCGCATTGTTGCGCCTGCCGCGCGCCGCCCTGCGCGGTCGCCGGGTGATCGGCTATTGGGCCTGGGAACTGCCCAGCGTGCCGCCGGATTGGCGCGCCGGGGTGCCGTTCGTCCACGAAGTCTGGGCGCTCTCCTCGTTCACCGCGCACGCGCTCGAGCCGTTGCTGCCGACGCGCGTGCGGGTGGTGACGCCGCCGGTCGCCGCCGCGCCGCCGCGCCCTTCGGCGCTCGACCGGGCGGCCTTCGCACTGCCCGAAGCGGCCGTGATCGTGCTTGTCTCGTTCAGCCTGGCCTCGTCGCTCGAGCGGAAGAACCCGCTGGCGGCGATCGCCGCCTTCCGTGCCGCCTTCGGCACCCGGTCGGACCGGTTCTTGTTGCTCAAAATCGGCAGCCCGGACGACTTCCCGGCGGATTTCGCACGCATTCGCGCGGCGGTCGCGGATTCACGGAATATTCGACTGGAAACCCGCGACCTCCCCGTGCGAGACAGCCACGCCTTGACGCAATGTGCCGACATCGTTCTGTCGATGCATCGAAGCGAGGGGTTCGGTCTTGTGCCCGCCGAAGCGATGTTGCTGGGCAAGCCGGTGATCGCTACGGGCTGGTCGGGCAACACTGATTTCATGGACGAGGAGAGCAGTGCCCTGATCGGCTACCGTCTAGTGCCCGCGCGCGATCCGCGAGGCGTTTTCGAGGCTCCCGGCGCGGTCTGGGCGGAACCCGATCTGGACGACGCGGTCGCACGGCTACGGGAGCTGGCCGACGATGTCGGCGCACGAACCGGCATGGGCGCGCGGGCGCGGATCGCGGCAACCGACCGGCTTGGGACGGCATCGCTGGGACGCGCGCTCCGGGCGATCGGCATGCCCCTGCCGTGAGAATCCTGGTCTGGCAATGGGGACGACGCGGTGCCGGGCCGCGGGTGGCGGTGAACCTGGCCGAGGGCCTGCGGCAGGTCGGCGGCGTCGACGTCGTGTTGTCCTTGTCGACCGGGGCGGAGATCCTGCGCGCCGCCGCGCCGCCGCGTTGCGACCTCCCGGCCGTAACCTATGAGAACGCGAGCGGGTTCCTGCGCCGGCTGGCGCAGTGGCCGCGTGCCGTCGGCCCGCTTGCCGGCCGGCTGCGTAGTCTGCGGGTTGACGCGGCGATTTGCGCGATGCCGGCGCCGCTCGACTTCCTGATGATGAGCGCGCTGCGCCGCGCCCGGATCCCGGCGATCGTGGTCATCCATGATGCCGACGCGCATCCCGGCGACGGGCGGCCGTTCCAGATGGCGTTGCAGCGGAGGCAGGCTCGCAGGGCCGACGCGCTGGTCGCGCTGACCGGCCACGTCGCCGATCGGCTGCGGCAGCAAGGGCTTGGGGGTGGAACGCCAAACACCAAGCCGCTGTTCACGGCCTCGCTTCCGCCGCTGGTGTTCGGCTCGGCGCCACCGCCCGGGATGCACGGGGGCAGGCTGCGCCTGCTCTCCTTCGGTCGGCTGCTCCCCTACAAGGGGCTCGATCTGCTCGCGGATGCGCTGCGGCTGCTCGGTCCGGCGCCGCCATTCGAGACCCGCGTCGTCGGCAGCGGACCGGAAAGCGCCACGCTCAACAGGCTGCGCGCGCTGCCCGGCGTTTCGGTCGAGAACCGCTGGGTGCCCGAGGACGAGGTGGGCGACCTGCTCGCCTGGGCCGACGCGCTGGTGCTGTCCCACACGGAGGCGAGCCAGAGCGGGGTCGCGGCGGCGGCCATCGCGGCACGCCGCTGGGTGGTGTCGACGCGCGTCGGCGGCTTGTCGGAGCAACTCAGCGGCGAGCGGTTGGCGCGCTTGTGCCAGCCGGATGCGGTCAGTCTTGCGGCATCGCTCCGATCGCTGCTCGCATCCGCCCCGGTTTCGGGGCCGGCGATCGCCGACCCCCGGGCCGCCTGGCGGGACGTCGCCGAGAGCCTGATCCTGCAGATCGAGCAGAGCTTGCTAGGTCGCTCGGTCCGCGTCGGGCATCTTGCGATGAGCCCCGCATAGGGGAGATCGACCGGCCGGGAATTGACGCAAGCCGACCCCGCGCCGACAACCGCGCCGATGACGTCGTGGATTCTCAGCGAGGGGTATGCCGGGCTGCAAGCGCAGGCGTTGGGCTTGGCCGAGGCAGCCGGCTTGGCGCCCGTGCCGCACGTGTTGGCGCCCCGCGCGCCGTGGCGCCTGTTTCCCGCCGCCTGGTGGCCCGCGCCGCTCGCCGCCGTGACACTGCCGCGTCCCTGGCCCGAGCTGGTGGTCGGCTGCGGCGGGGTCGCCGCCTCGGTGGGCGCGGCACTTCGCCTTCGAGGCCGCACGGTGGTGCAGGTGCAGAACCCACGGATGGACCCCGCCCGGTTCGATCTGGTGGTGGTCAACCGACACGACGAGCTGACCGGGCGGAACGTCCTCGTCACGCGGACCGCGCTGCATCGCGCCACGCCCGCGCGGCTGGCGGCGGCGGCGGCGGTCTGGGGGCCGCGTTTCGCCCACTTGCCGCGCCCGCTGGTCGCCGTGCTGGTGGGGGGGACCAACGGGCGGTTCCGGCTGGATGCGCCGGTCGGCTCCGCGCTGGCGGCCCAGCTCGCGGAGATGATGCGGACCGACCAAGTGGGGCTGGCGCTCACGCCTTCGCGGCGGACGGATCCGGCCGTCGTCCGAGGGCTTTCGGAAGCATTGACGCCGCTCGGCGGTTACGTGTGGCACGGCAAGGGAGACAACCCCTATTTCGGCCTGCTCGCGCTGGCGGACGCCATTATCGTGACGATCGACAGCGTTTCCATGATCTCCGAGGCGGTCGCGACGCGGGCACCCGTGCTGCTGGCCGAGTTGCCGGGCCGCAGCCGCCGCATCAGCCTGTTCACCGCCGGGCTGATCGCCGACGGACGGGTGCGGCGCTTCAGCGGGCGCTACGAGGCATGGCCGGTCGAGCCGCTCGACGACACGCCCGAGGCTGCGGCGGAGATGCGCCGGCGCCTCGGCTTCTAGCACCAGGACAGCGATGCTCCAGATCCAGACGTTCGACCAGCAGGCCGGCGGCAACGTGCTCTACAAGGCGCTCAGTCACCCGCTCGCCGCCGAGGCGCTCGACCGCCTGTTCGCCCGGCTCCGCGCGTCGGGGTCGTTCGCCCTTTATGACCCGGACGGCATCGCCGAGCCGTTGTTCGCGCTCTATCCCGAGGCGCCGCGTCCGACCGGGCTTTACGTGCATGACGTGCTCGCGGTCGGTCGCACCCGGGCCGGCCTGCCGGCGCAAGCGTTGACGGCGCTGAAACGCACCGGCGCGTCCACCGTGCTTGTCGCCGCTTTCGACGCGGTACGGATCGTCGCCCGGATCGCGACGCTGTTGCCGGACGGCGCCACCGTGCTGACGCTCGACGAGGCACGGCTGCCCGCGTCGATGCTGACCGACCGGCGGCGCTACCTCGACCGGCTCAACTTCGCCACCAACTTCGTGTTCTTCCGCGACGAGGGCGGGCTCTCGACGCGACTGACCACGGCGAACTACTGGGCGGGCTACGGCGCGGGTGCGGTGCGCTTCTGGCTGCGGCTGTTCGACGCGGCGGGCGCCAAGCTGGCCGACTGGGAGGAGGCGGCGCCGTCCGGGCCGGGCGGCATCGCCATCGACAGCCGCGACGTGCGCGCCCGGTTCGCGCTGCCGTCCTTCACCGGGCAGGTGTTCCTGCACGCGATCGGGGTCGCCGGGCACGACGTGATGAAATACGCGCTCGACACCTACGCCTCCGACAACGGTGCGAGCCTGTCCTGCACACACGACGCGAATGCCTGGCCGTCGGACCGCTACGCCGGGTTGCCGGCGCCGCGCGCCGACGAGCAGGTCGTGCTCTGGCTGCAGAACAGCCACGCCGCGCCGATCCCGCCCGGCTCGGTGGCGCTCGACCGGATGGGCGCCGGGCGGCCGGTCGCGATCGCCGATCCGATCGGCCCGTTCGCCACCAGGCCGGTGGACGTATCCGCCCTGTTGCCGGAGCTGCGCTGGCCGGCGCAGATCGAGGTGCTGGCCGGACGCCACGTGGTGCGCCCGCGCTACGAGGTGACGCGGGGCGAGCGTACACGGATCGCGCATGTGAACGTCGAGCGCGCGGATTTGCGCCCCGACCCGGCGATCCCGGCTCTGCCGGCGGAGCTCGGCCGCGGCTACCTGCTGCCGTTCCCCGTGCTCGACCGGGCAGGGTTCCGCACCATCGTGCAGCCGACGCCGATGGCCGAAACGCAAGCCACCCTGCCGCTCCGCCTCGACGTGTTCGCCGAGGACGGCGCGCGGGTGGCGGAGCGGTTCCTGGGCTGCCTACCCCGCGACCACGACCTCGCGCTCGACCTCGGCGACCTTCCGGGCGAGGGCAGCGGGCACGCCGAGCTGGTGTACGACTTCCGCGCGGGCGGCACCGCCGATGGCTGGATGCATGCGCTGGTGCGTTTCGAGGACCGGCGATCCGGCCATGCGGCGGAGACCAGCTTCGGGGCGCACATCTTCAACACCGCGATGACCTACAAGGACGAGCCGCAATCCTATTCCGGCCCGCCGCCCGGCCTGACCACGCGGTTGTTCCTCAAGCTCGGCGATCAGCGGCGCCGGAGCTTCGCGGTGCTGATCTATCCGGCCTCGGCGGCGTGGCACGCATCGTCCAGCACCGTCTTGCTGCTGCACGGCGGCGACGGCCAGGTCATCGCCGAAGCGCCGCTGGCGATCGCCTGTTCGGGTTCGGCGACGGTCTGGCCGCACGCGGTATTCGGCGCGGCCGGGCTCGACCGCGCCGGCCCGCGCGGCTACGTGCTGATCCGCGACGCGACTTGCCGCCTGTTCGGCTATCACGGGCTGATGGACGAGGCGGGCGGCTTCTCGCTCGACCACATGTTCGGGTTCTGACCCGGCCGAGCCTCCTCGTTTTTGCCCGTATCCGGGCTCTCGCCTACCTCAACTTTGCCCGGATCCGGGCTGTCGACACACCACGTTTGCCCGGATCCGGGCTCCCTTACGCGCGGATATTGCCCGGATCCGGGCTGTCGACGCCGATCGACATCAGGAGCCGGCAGTGCCTTTTCGAGACGTAGACTCGAGAGAGACACGTTGACGACGGTTGCGTCGAGTTGCGAAACAAAGGACCCGATTCGGCGCGACCGATGTTTTACGGTCTTTGAGGACGTCCCGGCCTGATCGGCCGGCGCCGCGAACTGAAGCTGGAACGCTTGGCCGCTACGACGCCGAAGCCGCAGGCTTCTTCGCGTGAACGGCCGATTTGGCGGCGTGGTAACCGGCGCTGGTCGCGTCCTTCATGCACATGAAGGTACCCTTCTTGGTCTTGCCGTAATAGCGCGAGTCGCTGGTGTGGTAGACCTTGGAGCCCGGGTTGCTCCAGACCACCGCATCGGTGCCGCATTTCTGTTTCGCGGTCGCCTCGTCGGCGCTGCCGGCCGGCGCGGCAGTGGCGGCAGCGGCACGGCGCTGCGTGGTGGCGGCACCGGGAGAGTTTGCCGGGAGCGGTGTGGAGGGGCCCACGGCGGGGCTTGCCGTAGCGGGGCCGGTGACGGGAGCGGGATTGGTTCTGCCGGCCGGGGCAGGGGTCGTGGTCTGGCCGACCGCGAGCAGCGGAGCGGTGAGCAGGGCTAGCAAAGTGACGGCGGCGAGGCGCATTCGAGGTCTCCTTGGGCGGGCAGTTTCCGGGCTATCGTGCGGGTGCAGGCTTGTTCGGGTCGTGCGGCGTGGACTGCGCGGTGGCGAAGGTGGGGCCCTTGCCGGCGAGGCAGTTGTTCAGGAACCCGCTTCGCTCATTGGCGGCAAGCTTGCGGGCGCTCACCTGCTGATTGCACGACTTCAGCAGATCCTGCTGCGCGTTCCGCGCCGCCGGTGTCGGAGCGCCCGCGCCGGACGGCGGCGTGGGCTGCGCCGAAGCGGCCGACACACCGATGGTGCCAACGAGAAGGGCTTGCGCGACGATCCGCATCATCTGCGTTGTCTCCCTGTGATCGTTTTGGCACTATCATAGGCACCGCTGCCAGACCAGACTGTTGCCGCTCAAAGGCCAGGATCGGCTGGCTGCAAATCCACTCGGACGCTCATCGTGTGCTCCCCGCCGCCGAGGATCATCCCGCGGATCGGGGTGATGTCGCTGTAGTCCCGGCCCCAGGCTACTACGACGTGCTCATCGCGCACCACGAGGCCGTTGGTGGGATCGAGATCGACCCAGCCGTGTTCAGCACCGAGCCAGCAGCCGACCCAGGCATGCGATTGGTCGGCGCCCAGCCGTCGCGTCATCCCAGGCTGCGGATAGGTGCGGATGTAGCCCGATACGTAGCGGGCCGGCAGGCCAAGGCCGCGCAGCGCCGCGATCATCAGATGGGTGAAATCCTGACAGACGCCTTCCCGGCGGGCCACGATCGCGCTGACCGGCGTCGCGAGCGTGGTCACGCCGGCGCGGAACCTGAAATCGGCGTGGATGCGCTGGTTGAGCTCCAGCAAAGCCTCGAGCACCGGCCGGTCCGGTGCAAAGCTCTGGGCAGCGTAGGCGCTGGCGTCGGCGTCCGCCGTCACCATCGGGCTCTCGAACAGGAACTCGGCGGCGCGCCACGCCCCGGAGCCGCCGGTTCGCGCGGCGGCCGCGACATTTTCCCAGGCCGGGGTTTCGGCGGCGGCGGGCGGGTCCGGCAGGCGGACGTCGACCATCGATTCGGCGGCGATCTCGAAGCTCGGGTGCGGCCGGTCGACGAACAGCCAAGTGGCGAGGTTGCCGAAGTGATCGAGCGCGTCGCGCCGCCGGGCCGGAGCCGGATCGGTGCTGATCGCCGCGGACATTATCTTCTGCCAGGGCAGCGGGCGCGGCCGGAGGTGCAGCACGTGCGTGCCGAGGTCTACCGGGGAACGATACGTGTACCGGGTCACGTGGCGAACGCGGTAAATCACGCCACACCCGGCAAAGCCGGCTGCGCCTCGATCCCCACGCTGCGCGCCGGCGGCAGCAGGGCGAAATACCGTCTCGATACTTGGTCGGACAGATCGGCAACGGCGTGCCTGAGCGCGGTCAGTCGAAGCGAAAGCCGCACCGCCGCCTCGTTCTGGTCTGCCGCGCGCGCGACGGAATGCACCATGGCCTGCGTCTCGTCGAGCAGCACGTCGGCGACCGCGGCGAGCGAGGTATCGGCGCCTCCGGGCATCTGCGCGAGGAGGTCGCGCGCCTGGGCGAGCTGGTACGCGAGCCCGCGCGGGTTGCCGTCGTCGGCAAGCATGAGGTCGAGCGCGGGTGCCGGCTGCAGCACGGCGAGATACCGGCTGCGGTAGGTGATCACCGAATCGCGGAGCTCGAGCCCGACGCGAAGCGCGAGATCGACGCGGCCAGGCTGCACCAATGGTCCAGGTTGCACGAGCGCGCAGGCGAGCTCGCCCGCGATCATCCGCGCCCGCTCGATCCGGCGTCCGAGGTCGAGGAACAGGCGGCCGCCGCCGCGCACCATGTTCTCCGCCGCGAGCCCCGCGACAGTGGCGGAGAAATGCAGAACGCTCGTCATCGCTTGGGCAAGCTCGTCCATCTCCTCGCCTTCCGGGGCGGCGCGTACCTGTCGCAGCCCGTCCGTCAGCTCGCGCAGCCCGCGGCTGATCAGCGCGTACATCTCCTCGGTGAGCCGGTCGCGCAGCAGGCTCGTCATGCGCGAGACCTGATCCAGCAACCAGCTGGTGGCGCCCCCGTCGCGGGCGGCGCGGAGCAGCGAGCCCGCGAGTGCATCGGAACCGAGCGAGCTGTCGATCTCCGCCTCGATCAGCCGCGCCTGGATGAGGCAATCGCTGAGCAGCGTCAGCTCCGCCATCTCACGCGGGGTGGGGGCCGGGCGAATGATCCGGGAGATCGCGGCGCGTTGCAGCCGCGCGGAGCCCTCCAGCCGCTCGAGATATCGGCCGAGCCAGAAGAAATTATCCGCGGCCCGGCTCGGCAGGTCGCCCGAGCTGCGGCGGATCGGGATCGGCGGCAAGGCGGCGGAGCCCGGCCCCACAATCGCCCCGACGCTCTCCGCCATTACCCAGAGATCCTTCGCCAGTCCACGATCGGGCAACCGCCAAGCGATGTCCCCCTCGCCGGGCAGCGCGCGAACCAGGCCGCCCGGCATCGCTTGCCATTCGCCGCCATCGCACACCAGGAACATGCGTAGCACCACCGGCCGGGGCACGAAGCCGCGCGGGCTGACGCAGGGTGCGACGGACGGCGCGATCGGCCGGCAGGCGGCGTAGCGCCAGGGCGCCTCGGCGATCTGCCCCAGCAGGCGCTCCCGGCCGGTCGCGGAGAGCCGATCCAGCATGGCGGGAACGGTGCCGTTCTCGGTGGCGGAGCGGATCGCCCAGGCATAGGGCTCGCCCAGGATCGCCTCCACCGCGCCGGGTTCGCCGAGCCAGCGCGTTTGCACACCGTCGAGGGCGAGCGCCTCGCCGGTCAGCTTGAGTGCCAGCGAGGGCAGGAAAGCGCCGAGCGCTTCGGTCAGGCCGGTGCCGGGATCGTTGACGATCCGGATCGCGCCGGCGCGCGCCGCGTCGAGCAGCCCGGCCGCCACGGTGCCGTCCGGCTCGAGTTCGAGCGGGTCGAGCATTCGCCCGTCCACCGCCCGGAGCAGGACGCCGACCGGTTGCAGCCCGCGCAGCGTCTTGATGAACACGCCGCCGCCGCGCACGGTCAGGTCGCCGCCTTCCACCAGTTCGCAGCCGAGCGCGCGGGCGAGCAGGACGTGGTCGTACCAGGCGGGGTCGGCGTGGCCCGGCGTGATCAGCGCCACCGCGGCCGCCGGTGTTGCCTGGGTGAGCCGCTGCAGGCTGTCCTGCCACGCCTCGGTGAAAGGACGGAGCTGGCGCACGGCTTGCGGATGGAAGATTTCCGGGACCACGCGCGCCAGCATGCGCCGGTTCTCCAGCGCCGCGCCGACGCCCTCGGCCCATCCCGTGTGGTCGGCGACGACGCACCAGGCGCCGTCCGCCCGCCGCACCAGGTCGGCCGCGTAGCAGCGGAGCCTGCGTTCGAAACCAAGCCCCTCCGGCGCGCGGCACGGGCGCAGGAATGCCGGGTTGCCGTAGACCAGTGCCGGCGGGAGGGCGCCGTCGGCCAGCAATCGCTGCGGGCCGTAGATGTCGCCGAGGATCGCCTCGAACAGACGCGCGCGCTGCGCGAGACCGGCGGCGAGCGCGGTGAACTCGGTCTCGGAGAGCAGCAGCGGGATCGGGTCGCAGCGACGCGCGTCCGCCTCGGCGCCTGGGAGCACGCTCGCGGCCCCTTCCTCCTCGAACGCCCGATCGAGGCGGGTCGCCCGTTCCAGCAGCGTATCGCGCCCGAGTTCGGTGAGCGCCCCGAGCAGGTTGCGCCAGTGCGGACGCAGCCCGCCCCGGCCGTCCACCATCTCATCGAACGGGGTGGTTGCGCTCATGCGTTGTCAATCTGCCCGACGCAGGCTCAGGATGCGAGGGTGCTTGGTCAGGAACGCCTCGGCGCGGATTGACCAAGCATTCGCCCTATTACACTTGCGATCCTTTGGTAATCTCGCCGATGTCCGAGCAGGAAGTTGAGCAGGAAGGGTGGCCGGTTTGAGCGTCCTTGCGAAGCGAGCAGTCAGGTGATCTGGTGACGACTGATCGGCTGCTCGAACCGGCGGTCTTGCGCTCGCTCAGCATCCGGTCGGATGCACGGGGAACAGCTCGCGCTCTTGTGCATGTGGTGCTGTTGGGCCTGACCGGCTGGCTTGTCGCCGCTTCCGGCCCACTGACCGTGTTGCCCGCGATGCTCGCGCTGGGGCTCGTGCAGGCGGCGCTTTTCGCGCCGGCGCACGAGACGATGCACCGCCGCCTTCGCGTCGCGCCGAGCGAACGCGGTGGGGGGCTGGATCGCGTCCTCCCCATCGCTGCTCAACGCGAAAGCCGGGGTCCAGGAGGTGTGCCAATGTCGGAGCGGTTGCACCTGGATTCCGGCTTGCGCCGGAATGACGGGTGGAAGGGCAGCGATCGACATCCGTGGTGAAACTGAGCTCATGGGAGCTCGCAGGCGCGGGTGGTTCAGGGCAATTCTGGGAGGGGCGGTCAAGACTTGCTGACGAGGGCTGTAGCGTTGATGCGGTTATGATGGCTTCACCCACACTGGGAGCCGAGCAAATTCTATGCTTCCCTACCCACCCGTCATTCCGGCGCAAGCCGGAATCTAGAGGCAATCGCTCCGACATTGGCATGCTTCCTGGACCCCGGCTTTCGCCGGAGTGACGAGAGTGCCTGAGAACTAGCGTCACCTCCCGGATGGATACTTAGACCGCGTCGAAGATGCCGGTCATCGACGCCAATCGTTCAACGATTGTCCGCGCGCCGTCCACGTGTGGGACGCCCTACCCCTTCACCCCGCGCGCCTTTTCCCGCATTGTCGCCCAGTCGGCGTCGGTCCAGTCGAGCAGCATGTCGGTCTGGCTGCCGCCGTCGCCCAGATGCTGCTTGCCGCCGTCGACCACCATGCAGGCGCCGTTAATGAAGCCGGCGGAGTCCGACACGAGATAAGAGCAGAGATCGGCGAACTCGGCGTGCTCGCCGACCCGGCCGAGCGGGATTTCGCGGCCGATCGGCTTGGCCCGGCCGCCCGGTGGGCTCAGGCGCTGCGTCGCACCCGGGGTCGGGAAGGGGCCGGGCACCACCGCGTTAAGCCGTATCCCCTTCGGTCCCCACTCGACGGCGAGGCTCTTGGTCATCGCGTGCACGCCCGCCTTGGCCATCGCCGACGGGACGCGAAACGCGGCACCTTTAAGGGCCGAGAGCGTGAGCACGCTGAGCACCGAACCCGACGCGCCCGCGTCGATCCAGCGCCGCCCGGCGGCGATCGTGCAGTACGCCGCTCCGTGCAGCACGATGCCGAGGATCGAGTCGATCGCGCGCGGCGACAGCCGATGCGTCTGCGCGATGAAATTGCCAGCGGCGTTGTTGACCAGCGTGGTGAGCGGCCCGTCCCGCCAGATCCGCTCCATCATTGCCTCGACGGCGTCGGGGTCTCGGATATCGCAGCGGATCGGCGTCACCGCACCGCCGGTGTCGCGCGCGAACGTCGCCGCCGTCTCCTCCAGCACATCGAGACGCCGGCCACAGATGACGAGCGAGGCGCCGAGCTCGAGGAAGCGCCGCCCCATCGCGGCGCCGAGGCCGGTGCCGCCGCCGGTGACGAGGACCCGCTTGCCGCGCAGCAATCCCGGCTGGAACATTGCCTCTCCTCGTGCCCGCGCTCAGGGCATCCAGGCCGGGACCGGCAACCCCTTCTCGCGCAGGAACGCAACGTTGAACAGCTTGGACGCGTAGCGGGCGCCGCCGTCGCACAGGATCGTCACGACGGTGTGGCCGGGGCCGAGGTCGCGCGCCACTCGTATCGCCGCCGCGATGTTGATGCCCGCCGACGTGCCGACGGACAGGCCCTCGTGGATCAGCACGTCGTAGATCTGCTGTAGCGCCTCGGCGTCCGGGATCTTCACCGCGTCGTCGATCTCGACGCCCTCGAGATTGGCCGGCACGCGCGATTGGCCGATGCCCTCGGTGATCGAGCTGCCGGCGACGGTGAGGTCGTTGCTCTTCACCCAGCCGTAGAGCGCGCTGCCCTCGCAATCGGCGAGCACCATCTTCACCGCCGGGTTCAGCGGCTTGAGCGCAAGCGAGACCCCGGCGAGCGTGCCGCCCGTGCCGCAAGCGCAGGTGAACGCGTCCACGCGCCCGTCGGTCTGCTGCCAGATCTCCGGGCCGGTGGTCGCGCGGTGCCCTTCGCGGTTGGCGAGATTGTCGAACTGGTTGGCCCAGACCGCGCCCATCTCCTCGGCCATCCGGCGCGACAGGTGGACGTAGTTGCCGGGGTCCTTGAACGGCTTGGCCGGCACCAGGCGCAGGTCCGCGCCGATCATGCGCAGGAAGCCGATCTTCTCGCGGCTCTGGGTCTCCGGCATGACGATCACCGAGCGGTAGCCGCGCGCGTTGCCGACCAGGGTGAGCCCGATCCCGGTGTTGCCGGCGGTGCCCTCGACAACGGTGCCGCCCGGCTTGAGCGTGCCGCGACGCTCGGCATCCTGGATGATGGCGAGGCCGGCGCGGTCCTTCACCGAGCCGCCGGGGTTCATGAACTCGGCCTTGCCGAGGATGGTGCAGCCGGTCGCCTCGGAGGCGCGGCGCAGCTTGATGAGCGGCGTGTTGCCGATCGCCGCCGCGAGGTCCTCGCTGCTGCGCTGGCTGAAGAACGGAGCGGTCACGTATCCTCCCGTGCGGCCGGCGGTTGAACGCGCGCGCCGCCTGTGCGATGGCCGATTACGCACGCTCAGCCGGAGATGACAAGATGGCCGACAACGTTCCGTCCGACGCTGCCTGGGACGCGCTCAACAGCGATCCGCAAGCCCGGCTGGTGGATGTCCGCACCGAGGCGGAGTGGCGTGGGGTCGGCGTTCCCGACACCGCGGCGGCCGGCGCGGAGACGGTGCTGCTGCCCTGGCAGTTCGGCCCGGGGGCGCCGAACCCCGAGTTCGTCGAGGGACTGGCGGCGGCCGGGCTGAAGCCGGGGGACCACCTCTACTTCATCTGCCGCAGCGGCGCGCGAAGCATGGCGGCAGCCGAGGCGGCGCGGGCGGCGGGCTATGCAACGGTCTACAATGTGGCGGATGGCTACGAGGGCGGCCGTTCCTCGGCGGGGTGGAAGGCGAAGGGCCTGCCCTGCAAAGGGTTCTGAGCTTGCGGCCTGACTGACAACAGGAAATCCGGTGCCCGGTCGGGTTGCGTGGTGATGACCGGCTTCGGCGTCACCGGCTGCTCGCCGTCGAGCTCGACGCGGAACGCCTGGACCAGGGCCGCCAACACAAGCGTTACCTCCGCCAACGCGAACTGCGCGCCGACGCACACGCGCGGGCCGGCGCCGAACGGCAGGTAGGCGAAGCGCGGCGGCGTGGGCGCGCCGGGCAGGAAGCGCGCCGGATCGAACACGTCCGGTTCGCGCCACAGGCGGCGGTGGCGGTGCAGCACCCAGGGCGCGATCATCAGTACGGCGTGCTTCGGGATGTCGAGATCGCCGGCGCGGTCAGGGCCGATGGCGGCGCGGACCAGGGTGAAGGCGGGCGGATACAGCCGCAGCGCCTCGCTGACCACCGCGCGGGTCTGCACGAGCTGGCCCAAGGCCGACGGCGCGCCGTCCGGTCCGAGATCGAGGCCCGCCGTCTCGGACGCCATCGCCTCCTGCCATCGTGGCGCGTGCGCCAGCAGGTAGAGCGACCAGAACAGCGTGATCGCCGTCGTCTCGTGGCCGGCGACGATCATCGTCGCCACCTGATCGCGCAGTTGCTCGCGGGTGAACGCAGCACCGGTCTCGGGGTCCCGCGCGGCGCGAAGCAGGTCGAACAGGTCGCGCGCCGCTTCGTCCCGGCGGTCGGCCAGGCGGGCGTCGATGATGCGGTCGATCAGCGCCATCCAGCGCCGCTGGAACCGTCGCCGCTCGAAGTCGCGCGGCGACGGGATCGAGGGCGGCAGCAGCATGTCGAGCAGGCGGGGCTGCGCCAGCCGCGTGCCGAACGCGGTCAGCAAGGCGCGCAGCTCGGCGCCGAACGCGCCCATCTCGACCGAGAACATCGAGCGCCCAGCGATCTCGAGGGCGGCGAACTGCATGGCGTGCAGCAGGTTCAGCCGCTCGCCCGTCCGCGCGCCGAGTGCCGCGACGGTGTCTTGCCCGACGCTCGCGATGTGACGCGCCAGCATCGGGATCACGCGCGGCGCCATCGACGGCGCGATGGTGCGGCGCTGGTGCCGCCACGCCTCGCCCTCGCTGAGCAGCAGCCCGTCGCCGGCGATCGGACGCAGGATGCGGTACGAAGCGGGCGTGCGCCGGTAGTTGTCCGGATTGTCGACCAGGACGTGATGGATCGCTTCGGGCGTGTTGAGCAGCATCTGCGTCTTGCCGAGCGAGCGGCTGACCAGCACGTCTCGCTCGTAGGCGGTGTCGGGCCACATCAGGATGGCGTTGGTCCGTGCCGCCCGGAGGAACTGACGCAGCGACGGGGGATCGACCGGGTAATCCGGCCGTGGCGGCGCGTAGGCGGCGTGCTCGGCAATCGCGGTGCTCATCGCGGCCCGCTCGACGCTTGCTCACCCGGCGCCTGCTCGCCGTCCGACAAGCCGCGCAACTCGCCCGCGCGCACGCTGGCGACCGCATTCTGCAGAATGCGGACGATCGAGTCTTCGTCCATGCTGCGGGCGAGCAGCGCCAGCGACCCGCCCAGCAGGGCCGAGGCGATGGCGAGCGAGCCGATGTTCTGGCTCACCATGTACTCGATGGCCTTGTCGATGACCGCGCCGGCGCGGCTAAGGTCTTCCGGCGGCGGGTCCGGATGCTCGATCGCCCTCGTCATGGTGGTCCTCCCCGGATCAGTTTGCCGCCATCTCGACTTCGTTCACCTGCTCGGCCTGTGAGGCCTGCGAGGTCCACATGCGGGCATAGCGACCGCGACGGGCGAGCAGGCCAGCGTGCGTGCCCCGCTCCACCACCCGGCCCTGCTCCAGCACGACGATCTCGTCCGCGTCGACCACGGTGGATAGGCGGTGCGCGATCACCACGGTGGTGCGGTGCCGGGCGACGGTACGCAAGGCGGCCTGGATGTCCTGTTCGGTGTGCGTGTCGAGCGCGCTCGTCGCTTCGTCCAGGATGAGGATGCGCGGGTCCTTCAGCAGTGTGCGTGCGATGGCGACGCGCTGCTTCTCTCCGCCGGAGAGCTTGAGCCCGCGCTCGCCGACGCGGGTGTCGTAACCTTCCGGCAGGTGAGTGACGAAGTCGTGCACCTGCGCGGCGCCCGCCGCCTGCTCGGTCTCCGCCTGCGTCGCGCCCGGGCGACCATAGGCGATGTTGTAGCGGATGGTGTCGTTGAACAGGACGGTGTCCTGCGGCACCACGCCGATCGCGGCGCGCAAGCTGTCCTGTTCGATGTCGCGAACATCTTGTCCGTCGACCAAAATGCGGCCTTCGCTCACGTCGTAAAAACGGAAGATCAGGCGCGCGATGGTGGACTTGCCCGCACCCGTCGCGCCGACGATGGCGAGCTTGCCGCCGGCCGGCACCGTGAAGCTGACGCCCTTGAGGATTTCGCGATCCGGCCGATAGCCGAAGCGGACGTCCTCGAACACGATGGCGCCGGCCGGCCCGTCCGCCAGATGCGCCGCGAGCGCCGTGGCATCCGGGCGGTCGGCGATCTCCTGCTCGACGTCCATGAGGCGGAACATGCTCTCCATGTCGACCAGGCTCTGCTTGATCTCCCGGTACACGAACCCCAGGAAGTTGAGCGGCTGGTAGAGCTGCATCAGGTAGGTGTTCACCAGCACGAACTTGCCGACCGTCATCTCGCCGCTGGCGACGCCGTCGGCGGCCATCAGCATCACCGCGGCGAGCCCGAGTGCCACGATCGCGGCCTGGCCGAGGTTGAGCATATTGAGCGACACCTGGGAGCGGACCGCGGCGCGCTCGTAGCGGGCCAGCGCCCCGTCGAAGCGGTCCGCCTCGTGCCGCTCGTTGCCGAAATACTTCACGGTCTCGTAGTTCAGCAGGCTGTCGATGGCGCGGGTCTGCGCCTCGGTGTCCATCTCGTTCATCGCGCGGCGATAGCGGACGCGCATGTTGCTGAAGCCGACGGTGAAGCCGAGATAGCTCGCCACGCCGACGAAGGTCACCAGGGCGAAACGCCAGTCGAACACGCGCCACACGATCGCCGTCACCATCACCAGCTCGAGCAGGGTGGGGATGACGTTGAACACCGCCAAGCGGAGCACGGACTGGATGCCGTTCTGCCCGCGCTCGATCACCCGCGACAGCCCGCCGGTCTGTCGGTCGAGGTGGAAGCGGAGCGAGAGCCGGTGCAGGTGACGGAATGTCTGCAGCGCGAGCCGCCGCGCGGTGCGCTGCTGCACCGAGGCGAACACCGCGTCGCGCAACTCGGCGAACCCGGAGGAGGCGAGGCGGACCAGCCCGTAGCCGACGATCAGCGCCACCGGCACGGCCAGCACGCCGCCATTGTGCGGCGCCAGCGCGTCGACGGCGCGGCTGTACAGCATGGGCACGTAGACGGCGGCGACCTTGGCGAGCACGAGCAGCAGCACGGCGATGCCGAGGCGAACGCGCGCACCGATGTCGGCCTGCGGCCAAAGATACGGCAGCAGGGAAGCGACGGTGCGCAGGCCCGAGCGTTGTCGTCCGGCGCGTCCGGGGGCATGGACTTCTGGCGCGCGGACCAGAGATATGGGGGACATGAAGCCCATGTGGCGTGCCGATTGCGGATTGGAAAGGCAAGCCGGTGAAAGGCAAGCCGGTGAAAGGCAACCCGGTGAAAGGCAACCCGGTAAACAGCGTCGGCGGCTTCCTGCACCATATCGAGGCCTGCCACAGCGCCAGGCTGCCGGGCGATCGGCTGCCGTTCCGGATCGACGGGGCCACGGTCGGCTGGCTCGGGCCGCCGATGGTCCGGGCGCTTGCGGCGTTTCCCGGCGTCGAACTCGGCGCGGACGCGGTCACCCTCGGCGAAGCCGCGGCACTTCCGGCCATCGCCGCCGACCTGGCGCGGGCCGGCCTGTTCCGTTGGCGGGGTGAAGCGTTCGATGTGCGGGGCGATCTGGACGGGCCGGCGCTGGCGCAGATCGACCGGGGCGCCCTGCCGTCTTTCGGGATCGCGGCGGAGGGCGCGCACCTGAACGGCCTCGTGCGCCGGGACGATGGGCTGCATCTTTGGGTTGCCTACCGGGCAGCCGACAAGGCGCTGGATCCCGGCAAGCTCGACCACGTGACGGCCGGCGGGGTTCCGGCCGGGATGACGCCCTTCGAGACGCTGGTGAAGGAGGCCGGGGAGGAGGCCGCCATCCCGCAGGAGCTGGCTCGCCGAGCGGTGCCGGTCGCGCGGATCGCCTACGCGATGGACCGGCCCGAGGGTCTTCGGCGCGACCGGATCCACTGCTTTGACCTTGATTTGCCGGAGGGCTTCGTGCCGCGCGCGGCGGACGGCGAGGTCGAGAAGTTCGAGCTCTGGCCGCTCGCACGCGTGCTTGAGACGGTGCGCGACACCGATCGCTTCAAGTTTAACGTCAACCTCGTGCTGATCGACCTATTCTTGCGCAACGGCTTGATCGGAGAGAACTGGGCCGCGTCGCTCCGGCGAGGGCTGGATGCGGGGGAGGGCCGAGCGGATGCGTAACCGGATCGCGTGGCAACGCCCCCGGCGGATCGCGCGGGGCGCATGATCGGGCTTCTCCTGGGCGGGTTGGCCTTGTTGCTCCTGCTGGGTGGGCTGCGCGCCTTCGAGCGCGCGTCGGTCGCCACGATCAAGTCGCTGCTGGCCTGGATCGCGGCACTCGCCGGGCTCAGCCTGACCCTGCTCCTGGTTCTGTCCGGCCGCGGGCCGATCGCGTTCTTCGCCCTCAGTCTCCTGTTCCCGCTGCTGCGCCAGCGCTGGCAGACATGGCGCGCGGCATCGGCTCGCCCGCCGCCGCGACGGCCCGAAGCGCGGGGCTCGATGAGTCGGGCCGAGGCGCTGGAGGTGCTCGGCTTGCGCCCGGATGCCGGCGAGGTGGAGATCCAGCTTGCCTACATCCGGCTCATCCGCACCGCGCATCCGGACAACGGCGGGTCCGACTGGCTGGCGGCCCGCATCAATCAGGCGCGCGACGTGCTTCTCGGCGGTTCAAGGAGCCGGACCGGCCGTGCTTAAACGATTGTTCATCATGGGGCGTCTGTTGTTGGACGGCACCGGTGCGTGGCACGAAGCGTTTCTCTTGTCGGCGTGTGACGGCCGACTGCCGCTACAACCGGTCTGGAGCAACGAGAGGATGCCATTGTGAGCAAGCCATTGCGGAAAGCGGTGCTTCCGGTTGCCGGCCTCGGCACGCGGTTCCTGCCGGCGACCAAGGCGACGGCGAAGGAGATGCTTCCGGTCGTCGACAAGCCCTTGATCCAATACGCGGTCGAGGAAGCGCGGGCTGCCGGCATCGAGCAGTTCTGCATGGTCACCGGCCGGGGCAAGATCGCCCTCGTCGAGCATTTCGACATCGCCTTCGAGCTGGAGCAGACCTTGCGGGAGCGCGGTAAGACGGCGGAACTCGCCATGCTTCGCGATCTGGCGGTCGAGCCGGGCTCCATCGTCACCGTGCGCCAGCAGGAGCCGCTTGGCCTCGGGCACGCCATCTGGTGCGCCCGCGCCTTCATCGGCGACGATCCGTTCGCGGTCCTGCTCCCGGACGTGCTGGTGCTGTCGGAGAAGCCGTGCCTCGCTCAGCTCGCCGAGGTGTATGGCCGCACGGGGGGCAACGTCATCGCGATCGCCGAGGTGCCGCACGAGCATACCAACCGCTATGGCATCATCGGCGTCGGCGCGGATGACGGCAAACTGGTCGAAGTGACCGCGCTGGTGGAGAAGCCGGCCCCGCAGGAGGCCCCCTCCAACCTGTCCGTGATCGGCCGCTACATCCTGCTGCCCGAGGTGATCGAGCACCTGTCGCGCATGGAGCGGGGGGCCGGCAACGAGGTGCAGCTCACCGACGGCATGGCACGGATGATCGGCCACGCGCCGTTCCACGGCTTGCGGTACGAGGGCCGCGAGTTTGACTGCGGCGACAAAGTCGGCTTTCTCGAGGCGCAGATCGCGTTTGCCCTGAAGCGCCCGGACATGGCGCCCGCCGTGCGAGCCTTCCTGAAGAACTACACCTAGCCTGCAACCAGAGGGCTCCGATGGCATTCTCGCACCGCTTCGACCCGACCGTGCTGCGCGAATACGACATCCGCGGCGTCGTTGGCCGCACCCTGCACCAGGCGGACGCGTTCGCCATCGGCCGCTGCTTCGGCAGCATCGTCGCCGGCGACGGCGGCAAGACCGTCGCGGTCGGCTATGATGGCCGGTTGTCGAGCCCCGACCTCGAACCGGTGTTGGTCGACGGGCTGAAGGCCAGCGGCATGGAGGTGGTGCGCATCGGCCGGGGTCCCACGCCGATGCTCTACTTCGCCGCGACCACGATGGAGACGGCCGGGGCGATCATGGTCACCGGCAGCCACAACCCGCCCGACTACAACGGCTTCAAGATGATGCTCGGCCGCAAGCCGTTCTTCGGCGAGCAGATCCGCCGCTTGGGCGAGATGGCGGCGACCGGCTCCGTGGTGCAGGAGGCCGCCGGCTCCGATCACGGCGCGGACGTGACGCACGACTACGTGGCCCGGCTCGCGTCGGACTGGGACGGCGGGGACCGGCTGCTGAAGGTGATATGGGACAACGGCAACGGCGCGGCCGGGGAAGTGCTGCAGCAACTGGTGGCCGGCCTGCCCGGCGAGCACACGGTGCTGAACGCCGCCATCGACGGCCGCTTCCCGGCGCACCATCCCGACCCGACGGTGCCGAAGAACCTCGAGCAGATCATCGCCGCCGTGCACGAGCACCAAGCCGACATCGGCATCGCCTTCGACGGCGACGCCGACCGCATCGGCGTGGTCGATGACAAGGGGCAGATCCTGTTCGGCGACCAGCTATTGGTCATCCTCGGCCGCGACATGCTGCGCGAGCACCCGGGCGCGACGATCATCGCCGACGTCAAGGCGAGCCAGGTGCTGTTCGACGAGATCGCCCGCGCCGGCGGCAACCCGCTGATGTGGAAGACCGGCCACAGCCTCATCAAGGCGAAGATGGCCGAGATCGGCTCGCCGCTCGGGGGCGAGATGTCGGGCCATGTGTTCTTCGCCGACCGCTGGTACGGGTTCGACGACGCGCTCTACGCCGCCGTGCGCCTGCTCGGCATCGTCGCCCGCATGGACGGCACGCTGTCCGCGGTGCGCGAAGCGCTGCCGCAGGTCGTCAACACGCCCGAGCTGCGCTTCGACTGCGACGATAGGCGCAAGTTCGCCGTGGTCGAGGAAGTCGCGGCGCGGCTGAAGGCCGAGGGCGCCAAGGTCGCGGACATCGACGGGGTGCGCGTGCTCACCGCCGACGGCTGGTGGCTGCTGCGCCCCTCCAACACGCAAGCCGTGCTGGTGGCCCGCGCCGAGGCGAAATCCGAGGCGGGGCTGGAGCGGCTGAAGCAGGCGTTGGTGGCGCAGCTGGAGGCCTCCGGCCTGGCCGCGCCGGATTTCTCGGGCGACAACGCGGGCCACTGACGCGGGGCATCGGCCGCCGGCTTCCCGCGTCTTCGGCGCGATGCTCTACTCCTTCCCGTAGCATCACGGGGACGCAGCGTGAACCAGATCTCCCGTCCCGATCCGGCGGCGCGCGCCCGCGCGGTTGCCCCGGTCATCGCCGCCGCCGGCGATGCGATCGAGCGCGAGGGGCGGCTGGTCCCCGCGGTGCTGGACGCGCTCTACGAGGCGCGCCTGTTCCGTATGTTCCTCGCCCGTGCCTTCGGCGGCGACGAGATGCACCCCGCGGATTACGCGCAGGCCGTCGAGGAAATCAGCCGGCACGACGGCTCGGTCGGCTGGTGCGTGTTCCAGGCTTGCAGCGGCAGCCTGCTCGCCGCCTACATGGACCCCGACGCCGCGCGCGAGGTGTTCGCCGATCCGCGTGCGACCACCGCGTGGGGGCCTCCGGGCAAGCCGGAGGCGCGGGCGGTGCCGGGCGGCTATCTCGTTTCGGGCAGCTGGCTGTTCGCCAGCGGCTGCCGTCATGCGTCGTGGATGGGCGCTCACGGCCACGTCCGGGAGTCGGACGGCAGCCTGCGCCGCGACAGCGCGGGTAACCCGGTGACGCGCTCGCTGCTGTTCCCGGCGCATCACGCCCGGATCAACGACGATTGGGACACGATCGGGCTGCGCGGCACCGCGAGCGACAGCTACGAGGTCGACGAGGTATTCGTCCCGGAGGCGTTCAGCGCCACGCGCGAGGACCTGTCCGCGCGACGGACGCCGGGCAAGCTGTTCGCCTTTAGTCAACAGGGGCTCTACGCGGTCGGCTCCGCGTCGGTCGCGCTCGGTCTGGCGCAGGCCATGCTGGACGGCTTTGTCGATCTGGCGCGCGGCAAGGCCCCGCGGGGGATGTCGAGGCTCGCCGACCATCCGGTGTTGCACACGCAACTCGCGCAGACCGAGGCGCGGCTAGCGGCGTCGCGCGCCTTGCTGCACGCCAGCTTGCGCGATGCCTGGGATTTGGCGGAGGAGACCGCGCCGCTTCCTCTGAACGCCCGGGCGCGCGTGCGACTGGCGGCGATTCACGCGATCGAGACGGCGGCGACTGCGGCGGACTACGCCTACAAGGCCGCCGGCGCCGACGCGATCTTCAAGGCCAACGGCTTCGAGCGACGCTTCCGCGACGTGCACACGCTGACGCAGCAGGTGCAGTCGCGGCTGGCCAATTTCGAGCCGATCGGCCGCATCATGCTGGGCGGCGAGGGCGACCGGCCGATCCTGTAGGCCGTTCCGTCATTGCGAGCGTGGCAATCCAGGGCCGCGCGCCGTTAGATTCGCCGGGTTGCCCTGGATCGCCGCGCCGCCGAGAGGCGGCTCGCGATGGCGGCAATTGAGGCCTGCCGCTCAGTCTGAAACCGCCCGAACGTCTACTCAGCCGCCGCCCGCTGCGCCGCCACCGCGTCCTTGGCGCCGCGCACCAAGCGGCCCGGCAGTCCGCCGGTCGCCTGGCCGTTCCGATATACCGGCACCCCCGAAACGATGGTCGCTTCGTAGCCGTCGGTGCGCTGCACCAGCCGCCGGCCGCCGCTCGGCAGGTCGTAGAGCACTTCCGGGGCATGGACCGTCAGGCGGTCGAAATCGACCACGTTCAGGTCGGCCTTGTAGCCGGGCGCCAGCACGCCGCGATCGTGCAGGCCGATCGCCGCCGCGTTGTCCCGGCTCAGCCGTCGCACCACCCACTCCAGCGGCATCTTCGCCCCACGAGTGCGGTCGCGCGCCCAGTGGGTGAGCGTGTGGGTCATCGTGCTGGCGTCGCAGATAATGCTGACGTGGGCGCCGCCGTCTCCCAGCCCGAGCAAGGTGTTCGGGTCCTCCATCATCAGCTTGACGGTATCCAACGTGCCGTCGGCGTAGTTGATGATCGGCCGGTAAAGGATGGCGCGGCCGTCCTTCTGCAGCAGCATGTCGTAGACCACCTGTTCCGGGTCGCGGCCCTCGCGGGCGGCGCGGGCGGCGACGCTGGCCTCCGGCGGCGGCTCGTAGTCCGGCGGGTCGTTCAGCGGGAAGATCTTGTCCCAGGTGTTCAGCCGGTGGGCCATCGCCGCATCGGCGGTCTGCTCCGAGAGCAGGCGGGCGCGGAACTCGGGCGTGCGCAGCTTGGCGAGCTTGCCGGCGAACGGCAGGTCCTTCACTTCGCCCCAGCTCGGACGGCCGATGAACGGGTTCTGCGAGATCTCGAAGCCGAGCATGACGCCGATCGGCCGGCCCATCACCTGCGCCTTCATGTCAAACCCGGCCCGATTGACGTCGGCCACGTTGTCGAGCAACTCGCGCCATAGCGTCGGCCGTTGCTCGCGCTGCAGCAGCGAGAACGTCATCGGGCGGCCGGAGGCCTCGGCGACGCGCCGTAGGATGCCGAACTCCTGCTCCGGATCGTCGAAGTCGGAGATCACCTGCATCCAGCCGGCGCCGACGCCGCGCATCGCCTGGCCGATCGCGGCGAGCTCCGCCTCCGCCGCACGCAGGGTCGGGATGTGGTCGCCAGCCAAGGTTTTGTGGGCGATGGTGCGCGAGGTGGCGAAGCCGAGCGCGCCGACGCGAAGGCCCTCGGCGACAAGCTTCGCCATCTCCGCCCGGTCCTGCTCGGTCGCCGGCTCGCGATTGGCGCCGCGCTCGCCCATGACGTGCACCCGCACCGCCGAGTGCGGCACCTGGGTGGCGACGTCGAGGTCGAAGCGCCGCGCGGCGAGCGCGTCGAGGTATTCCGGGAAGCTCTGCCAGTTCCAGGGAAGCCCCTCGGTGAGCACGACCTCGGGGATGTCCTCGACACCCTCCATCAGCTTGACCAGCATGTCGCGCCGCTCGGGCAGACAGGGCGCGAAGCCGACGCCGCAATTGCCGATCAGCACCGTGGTGACGCCGTTCCAGGAAGACGGGCTGATCTGGCTCGCCCAGGTCACTTGCGCGTCGTAGTGGGTGTGGATGTCGACGAAGCCGGGCATGACCAGCTTGCCTCGCGCATCGATCTCCTGCTCACCCTTGGGCAGCCCCTTGCCAATCGCGGCGATGCGGTCGCCAACGATGGCGAGATCGGCCTGGTAGGGTTCGCCCCCAGTGCCATCGACGATCGTGCCGCCACGGATCACAAGCGTATCGGCCATGTGTCGTTCCCTCCTGGATAGCTACCCAATATTAGCCCCCCCGCGGCAGGGGGTCAAAGCGAGGGTGTCTCAGTCGAGCGGCGGATGCTTGGGGCCGCCGCTGATGCCTTCCCATGCGGCGGCGGCGCGCAGCACCGTCGCCTCCTCGAAGTAGCGGCCGACGAACTGCACGGATAGCGGTAGCCCGCCCCGGGACAGGCCCGACATCATGGCGAGCGCCGGGTGGCCGGTGACGTTGAACGGCGTGCGTGCCTGGCGCGGGTAGGTGTCGGCCGTCGCCCTTGCGTCCTCGATGCGGCTCGCCGGGTCGAGGGAGCTGGCGCAGAGCAGAATGTCCACGTCGCGGAAGGCATCCTCGACCGCCGCGACCATCTCCCGCCGCCGCCGCTGGGCACCCACGTAGTCGCCTGCCGGGACGAAGGCGCCGGCCATCAGGCGGCGTCGGCTGAGCTGGCCATAGTCGCCGGGACGCGTCCGCAGCCAGGGGGCGTGGATGGACCACGCCTCGCTGTTGAGGATGACCCGGTTCACGGCGGCAAACTCGGTGAGCGCGGGAAGCGTCACGTCGCGCACGCGGGCGCCCTGTTCGCGCAGCGCGCTCGCGACCGCTTCGAGCGCCGCCGCCACCTCCGGGTCGACGGGCAGGGTGGCTTCGTGGAACTGCCGAACGAAGCCGACCCGCAGATCTTTGACGCCGCGATCCAACAAGCGCCCGTACGGGCCGGCCGGCCGGCTGGCGCTGCCGGGGTCGGCCGGGTCATGCCCGGCGATGGCGTCTAGCAGCAGCGCATTGTCCGCCACCGTCCGGGCCATCGGCCCGACATGGTCGAGCGTGAAGGAGAGTGGGAACACGCCGCGCCGGGAGACCAGTCCGTAGGTCGGCTTGAGCCCGACGATGCCGCAGGCGCTGGCCGGATGGCGCACCGAGCCGCCGGTGTCGGTGCCGAGCGCCAGCGGGAACAACCCCGCCGCCACGCCGGCGCCGGAGCCCGAGGAGGAGCCGCCCGGATGGTGCTCCGGGTTCCAAGGGTTGCGCGCCGGCGGAAAAGGCAGGTCGAAGCTAGGGCCGCCGATGGCAAACTCGTGCGTCGAGAGTTTTCCCAGCACGATGGCGCCGGCCCCACGTAGCCGCGCGACAGCGACCGCGTCCGCTTGGGCGATATTGTCGAGCAGGATCTTGGAATGGCACGTGGTCGGCAGGCCGGCGACGTCGATGATATCCTTGATCCCGACCGGAACCCCGTGCAGCGGACCGCGCGCGCGTCCGGCCGCGATCTCGGCCTCGGCGGCGCGTGCGGCGGCGCGGGCGGCCTCCGCATCGAGCCGGATGAACGCGTTGAGCCTGCCGTCGAGCCGTCCGATGCGGGAGAGTAGGCTTTCCATCAGCTCGACCGGCGAGAGCCGGCGCGCGGCGATCGCGGCGGCCAAGTCGGTGGCGCTGCGCCAATGCAACTCGCTCATGGAGCGGACTTCACCTGCATCGGCGGCCAGGGTTCGACGGCCGGGTCAGTGGGATAAGCGATGCTGCCGGCCTGTCCGGTCGCCAGCGCCACCGCCGCCGCGACATCATCGGGGAAGTCGCGCAACGCGACGTCCAATCCGGCCGCGCAAGCGAGTGTTGCGATCCGCGTGTCCATCGGCATCCCCGCTCGCAGCCCAGCCCGCATCGGACCGGACAAGCGCTCAGGGTATCCAGTGGAATCCGTGCGCGTAAAGACCGAGCAGGCTCGAGAAGCCGGTCAGCATGATGCCGAGCATCCACAGGAACTGCGCTCGCCCGGCGTTGCGGACATCCCGAATTTCGGAGGCGATCTCGGATCGCAATCCGCCGACCTGCGCGTTCAAGTCGGCGCGCAGGCCCGCCATCGATAGCTCGAGCCGATCAAGGCTGCGCCGCGTGTCCTCGGCGATCTGCTCCAGCCGTGCGAGCCGCTCACCCATATCGGCAATATAACGTGGAACCGCGTCGATGTCAGTCATCCGCGCTGCCGAAAAGGCGGGGGCGGCACCAACGAGACGCCGCCCCCAGAGGTGCAAGCGGCAAGGCCGCTCGATCGGGGAGGAAACGGGACACCGGCCAACGCCGGTGGCCCGTGACCGAAATATGGTCGTATGCAGTTTCCGAATGGTTAACGCGCACGACTTGCGCCGTCGCCGACGCGACCGTTTGATTTGCGATGGTTTGGGAGGCTTCGAGATGGAAACGCCACGGCGAACCGGTCCGTTGGTCGGGCTGAAGGTGGTCGAGTTCGGCCATTACATTGCCGCCCCATTCTGCACCCGCGTGCTGGCGGACCTCGGCGCCGAGGTCATCAAGGTCGAGCCGCCGGGCGGCGACCCGGTGCGTGGCTGGGGCGCCCAGGTCGACGGCAACTCGGTGTGGTTCAGCGTGCACGGCCGCAACAAGCTTTCCGTCGAGCTCGACCTCAAGCGCGACCGCGACACGGCGCTCAAGCTCGCTGCCCGGGCCGACGTGCTGGTCGAGAACTTCCGCGCCGGCGGGCTCGAGAAGCTGCGGCTGGGACCGGACGAACTGCACGCCGTCAACCCGCGCCTGGTGATCGCCCGCATCTCGGGCTACGGGCAGGACGGGCCGTATCGTGACAAGCCGGCCTTCGGCGCCATTGGCGAGGCGATGGGCGGCATCCGGCACCTCACCGCGCACCCGCCGGGCAGCTCCGACCTGCCGCCGCCGCGCTGCGGCATCTCCATCGGCGACGACCTCGCTGGCATGTACGCCGCGATCGGCCTGCTCTCGGCGTTGTGGCAGCGCGATGTTGCCGGCACCGGCCGCGGCCGCGTGGTGGACGTCAGCCTCGTCGAAGCCGTGTTTAGCCTGATGGAGGGGATGCTGCCGGAATACGCGCTGGACGGGCGCATCCGCCAGCCGGTGGGCGCGGCGATACCGACCGCGTCGCCCACCAACACCTATCCGTGCGCGGACGGCAAGTGGCTGTGCATCGCCGGCAACTCGGACCTCATCTTCGCGCGCTTGATGCGGGCGATCGGTCGGGACGAACTGGCGACCGATCCGCGCTTCTTGAGCAACTACGACCGCTGCACCCATCGCGCGCCGCTCGACGCCGCCATCACGGCTTGGACCCGAACGGTGCCGGCGCGGGAGGCCGAGGCCGTGCTGGAGGCTGCCGAGGTGCCGTGCTCGCGGCTTTACGACATCGCCGACTGCGCCGGCGACCCGCATTTTAAGGCGCGTGGCTCGGTACAGGAGGTGGACGACGCGCTGATCGGCCGCACCCTGCACCCCGGGCCGGCGATCCGCTTCGACGGCGATCCGCCGCGAAGCGTGATCGGATGGCCTGGTGCCGCAGTCGGCGCGCACACCGACTACGTCTTGCGGGAGCTGCTCGGCGACCGAGGCGCGCGCTGAAATGTCACGTCCCGTTCATTGCCTTCGTTTCATGGACGCCCTTTAACGTCGGCGCCGCCACCGAGCGGCGTCCAACGACAAAGGGTTCGATAGTGACATCGCTCAGGAAGATGCTTCTGGCGGGCATGGCGTGTTGCGCATTGACCGCGGGAGCCGCCCCGCGGGCGCAGGCTGGACCGCGTTATGCCCGCGTCCTGCTGATCAGCATCGACGGGTTTCACCGGGTGGACATGCAGAACTGGGTCGGCAACCACCCTGACAGCACGTTGGCGCAATTGTCGCGGCACGGCACGAACTATAGCGCCGCCCTGACCACCACGCCGTCCGATAGCTTCCCCGGCATGATCGCGCAGGTGACGGGAGCGACGCCGCGCTCGGCAGGTGTATTCTACGATGACAGTTACGACCGGACCATGTACGCGCCCGGCTCCAACTGCCTCGGCGTTCCAGGGACGGAGACGCAGTTCGCCGAGAACATCGACAAGGACAAGACCCGTCTCGACGCGGGCGGCACGCTTGGTCAGCCGATATCGCAGATCGACCCGGCGCAGCTGCCGATGCGCTACGTCAATGGCGTGTGCGAGGTGGTCTATCCGCACCAATTCATTCGCGTGAACACCGTCTTCGAGGTCATTCGCGCCCACGGTGGTCATACAGCGTGGTGCGACAAGCATCCGGCCTACGACATCCTGAACGGCCCGTCCGGCAAGGGCATCGACGACCTCTACACGCCGGAGATCAACTCGGACATCCCGGGCTATCCCGGCATGGACAACACCACGAGCTTCACCGCGACGCGCATCAACGACCAGGCCAAGGTGCAGGCCGTTCTCAACGAGATCGACGGTCTCGACAGCACGGGCGCCAACACTGTCGGCGTTCCGACCATCATGGGCTTGAATTTCCAGGCGGTCAGTGTCGGGCAGAAGCTCGCCGTGTCCGGCCCGCTCGACGCGCCGGGATTGACGGGCGGCTACACCGACGCGGCGGCGACACCGGGTGTCGCGCTCGCACAGCAGATCGCCTTCGTCGACGGGGCGATCGGGCAGATGGTCGGCGAGCTTGCCTCACGGGGCCTGGATAGCGACACGCTGGTGATCGTCAGCGCCAAGCACGGCCAGTCGCCGATTGACCTCAGCCTTCGCCGCGCGATTTCCGACAAGCCTTACGCAACGCTTCCGGGCTACGGGTTCCACGTCGCGGACGATGTGGCTCTGGTGTGGCTGACCCCCGAAACCCGTGCTGAGAACATCGATGCCGTGCAGGCGTCTCTGGAGGCGAACAAGGATGCGCTGGGGATCAGGGCCATCCTCGACCGCGACGAGTTGGTCAAGTATTTCAAAGATCCGGAGACAGACAGCCGTACACCCGACTTCTTGGTGGCGACGCAGAAGGGCGTGATCTACACCGGCGGCAGCAAGCTCGCCGAGCACGGCGGCATTGCCGACGACGACCGCAGTGTGGCGCTATTGGTGAGCGCGCCGAACATGCCCGCCCGCGTCGTCAGCGAGCCGGTCGAGACGACGCAGATCGCGCCGACGATCCTGACCGCGCTCGGCCTCTCGCCGAAGGAGCTGAAAGGCGTCCGTCGGGAAGGCACCGCGGTGCTGCCGCGCGCCGATCAGGACAACGAGCAATAGGCGCGACCGACTGCCGGCGTCGCGCGCTACAGGTTGGGCCAGAGGCCCGGGGTCGCGACTTCGAGCGAGTGCCCGTCCGGGTCGCGGAAGTAGAGGCTGCTGCCGCGTCCGGGCCAGTTTACCCGGCTCTCAAGCGCGACGCCCTGTTCCGCCAGGTGCTGCTGCCAACGCGCGAGCTCCATCCACGGAATGGCGAAGCAGAGATGTTGCTGGCCGCTCGCATCGTGCGGCGGGATCAGGCCGCCCGGGGCGGGCGAGGGCGCCACCGAGCCGCCGCGCCGGAACAGCAACAACACCTGTCCGCCGGGCACGCCCAATGCCCGCATCCGCTCGTCCGCTAGGAACGGTTCGAAGCCGAACAACCGTTCGTAGAACGCCTGGGCGACGTCGAGGTCGGCGACGTAGAGCGACGTCTCCATCACGCCGCTGACGCGCGGGGTCGGCATCGGTCGTTCCCTCCGAGTGTGCTGCATCAGCGCGCGGCCGGCGGCGCGGATGCGTCGCTCGCCGCGAGTTGAGCGGCTTTGACAAGGCGCGGCCGACCGGTCGAGACTCCACCTGTAGCAGCCGGGAGACGCGTGAATGGCCGAGCTTCTCGTGTGCCTGACCTTCGATCACGACAACGTCTCGTCCTTCATCTCGCGCGGCCTGACGACGCCGACCATGATCTCGCGCGGCGACTACGGCATCGTCGCCACCGAGCGCATCCTCGCGATGCTGACGGCGCAGGCAATCCCGACGACGTGGTTCATACCGGGCCATACCATCGAGAGTTACCCGTCATGCGCGCGGGCGGTGCATGAGGCCGGGCATGAGATCGGCAATCACGGCTGGACCCACCGCATCCCGGCAAGCCTCGGCCGCGAGGGCGAGGAGGAGGAGCTGGTGCGGGGAAGTGCCGCCATCGAGGCGCTGACCGGGCGCAAGCCCCGCGGCTATCGCTCGCCGTCCTGGGATCTGTCGCCGCATAGCGTCGAGCTGCTGCTCAAGCATGGCTTCGTCTACGACAGCAGCATGATGGGACACGACTACCTGCCGTACCAGGCCCGCCAGGGCGACCGGATCACGCTGCTCGAGCCGATGGCGTTCGGCGCCGACACGGCGCTGGTGGAGATGCCGATCAGCTGGTCGCTCGACGACCACCCGCATTTCGAGTTCATGCGGACGGAGACCGCGATCCGGCAAGGGTTGCAGAACGCGCGCGCGGTGTTCCAGAACTTCGCCGACGAGTTCGACTACATGCGGACGGCGGTTGACTGGGGCATTCTGACCTACACCTTCCACCCGCACGTGGTCGGGCGCGGCTACCGGATGCTGGCGCTGCAGGGGCTTATCGACAAGCTGCGCGCCCAAGGCGCGCGTTTCGTGACGATGGAGGTGGCCGTCGACGCCTACCGGAGGCGCCATCCCGAGGGGGTCAGCCTGCGGGGTGGGTAGGGGCCGCCCTGACCCCCGCCGCACCGCGGCTTGCATCCCCGTCGACCCTGTCCCAGAAAGCGGGCTTGAGAGCCACGCCGGCGGCGTGGCCTGCCCGCAGGAGACGCTTGCGCCGCCATGCGACCCCGCCCGCTGATCACCCGGCTCGACCGCTACGTGTTCCATCAGCTGTTCTGGGCGCTCATCGCCGTAACCGGCGGCCTGGCGGCACTCATCTGGCTGACCCAGTCGCTCCGCTTCGTCGAGCTCGTGGTCAATCACGGGCTCTCGGTCGGGGTTTTCATGGAGCTCACCGGGCTGCTCATCCCGAGTTTCTTCGCGGTGATCCTGCCGATCACCACATTCGTGGTCATCCAGTTCATCTACCAACGCCTCTCCGGTGATCGCGAGCTGACAGTGATGCGATCGGCCGGCCTTTCGCCGCTGGCGCTCTCGCGAGCCGGCCTCGCGGTGGCCGGCGTTGCCGTGGTCGCCTGCTTCCTGCTTAATCTCTGGATCGTGCCGGCGAGTCTCAGCGCGTTCCGTGAATTCCAGTGGGAGATCCGCAATCGCATGGCTGCCTTCCTTTTGCAGGAAGGGGTATTCACCTCGGTTTCCGACGCGCTCACTGTTTATGTCCGCTCGCGCGACCCGGACGGCACCCTGCACGGTATCCTGGTCGATGACGGGCGGCAGAAGAACAGCCATGCCACGATCCTGGCCAAGACCGGGCGGATCGTCGGCGGGCTGACCGGGCCGCGCGTGCTGCTGGAGGATGGTAGCCGTCAGGAGCTCGACCATCAGACCGGACGGCTCAACATCCTCACCTTCGCCGAGAACGTGATCGATCTCGCGCAGGGCAATCGCAACGAAGGCGAGCGCGTGCGCGACATGAGCGAGGTGTCGCTCGACGATCTGCTGCACCCGAGTCCCGAGATCCTGCCGAACGCGCGCGACATCCCCAAATGGCGGGCCGAGGCCCATAAACGGCTGGCGACCCCGCTCACGGCCTGGTCGTTTGCCATGGTGGCGCTGGTCTCATCGCTGTCGGGCCCGTTTCGTCGACACGGCGGCGTCGTGCGTCCGCTGGTGGCGGTGCTGGTAGTGGTCGGGCTGCTGGCGCTCGGACTAGCGGTCGGGAACCTGGCGGCACGGGATAACGCTTTGATGCCGCTCATCTGGCTGCATGCGGCGGGTCCCGGGATCGTGTGCGCCTGGATGCTCTACGGACCGCGGCTGTGGCCCGAGCGGCGGCCGGCCATGCCGCAGCCGGTCTGAGCGGGCGCGATGGGGATCGCCGTCACTCTCTCGCTGTACGTCTCGCGCCAGTTCACGGTCGCGGTGATGGCGATGCTGGCCGCCCTCAGCGGGCTCGTCGCGTTGTTCGACTTCATCGAGCTGCTGCGCCGCTCGGCCACCAAGCCCGACGCGACGTTCGGGTTGGTCACCGAGATTGCCGCCCTGCGACTGCCCTTCATTACCATGCAGATCCTGCCCTTCGCGGTCCTGCTTGGGGGCATCCTGGCATTCTGGCGCCTGACCCGCTCGTCCGAGTTGATCGTCGCGCGCGCCGCCGGGGTCTCGGCCTGGGGGTTCCTTGCCGGGCCGGTGCTGTGCGCGCTGATTATCGGCGCGACCGCGACCGCCGCGATCAGCCCGCTTTCGTCCGTCATGCTCCGCCGGGCCGAGTTGCTGGACAACGTGTACCTCCGTACCGGTGGCGGTCCGCTCGCACTCAGCGGCGGTCAACTGTGGATGCGCCAGTCCGATAGCGGGCTCGTGCCGCAGGGCGTCGCGATCATCCATGCCTTCGGGGTCCGGCTTGAAGGGCGCGCGCTCACCGGCGGGGAGGTCAGCGTGTTCCGTCTCGACAGTGCGGACCGGCTGCTGTCCCGGATCGAGGCCAAGCGCGCGACCCTGGCCGGGCATACGTGGACCCTGGAAGAGGCGCGCGCGGTGCGGCCGGACCGATTGCCCGAGTCGCCGCGGACCATCACGCTGCCGACCGATCTCACGGTCGCGCGGGTGCAGGACAGTTTCGCCTCGCCCGACACGCTCTCGGTCTGGGTGTTGCCGGACTTCATCGCGCTGCTCAACCGATCGGGGTTCTCGTCACTGCGGCATCGGCTGCATTATCAGGCGCTGCTCGCGCTGCCGTTGCTCGCGGCGGTCATGGCGCTCGTTTCGGCCGGGTTCTCGATGCGTCCGTCTCGCCGGGGCGGCGTCGCGCGCATGATCGGTAGCGGTGTCGCGGCCGGCTTCGCGCTGTTCATGATCTCCAAGCTGGCGGAGGAGTTCGGGCAGTCCGGCGTGCTGCCGGTGGAACTCGCGGCCTGGGCGCCGGCGGGGGCGGGCCTGATGATGGCTGTCGCCCTGCTGCTGCACGTGGAAAACGGCTGATGCGCGCTCGCGCGCGAGGCGCGGTCCTTTTCCTGCTGTCCTTGCTGGCGGTGCCGGCCCACGCGCAACTCGGCGCACTCACGGGCGGGGGACACGGCGCGCCGATCAGCCGCGACCAGCCGGTCACGTTCACCGCCGACGAGGTGAGTTACGACCGCGACAACGCCCTGGTGACGGCGACCGGACATGTCGAGGCGTGGCAGAACGATCACGTCATCCGGGCCGACAAGATCACGTTCGATCGCAACACCAACGTGGCCGCCGCATCCGGCAACGTCGTGCTGCTCGAGCCCGACGGACAGGTGCTGTTCACCGACTATGCCGAGCTGTCGGAGGGCATGCGAAACGGCGTGCTGCGCGGGATGCGCGCGATCCTGGCGGAGAACGGGCGGCTGGCCGCGAACGGCGCACGCCGATTCGAGGGCAAGCTGAATGAGCTCAGCAAGGTGGTCTACTCAACCTGCAATCTCTGCGCCAAGGACCCGACCCGTCCGCCGCTATGGCAGATCCGCGCCCTCGACGCGGTGCAGGACCTCGAGCACAAGCGCATCGAATACCAGGACGCGACCTTGCAGTTCGACGGCGTGCCGGTGGCGTATTTCCCCTATTTCTCCCATCCGGACCCCTCGGTGAAGCGGCAATCGGGGCTGCTGGTCCCCTCGCTCGGCACGTCCTCCCACATTGGGCAGTTCTTCGGCCAGCCGTACTACATCGTACTGGACGACCAATCGGATGCCACGGTCACGCCACTGCTGACCACGCAGGCTGGCCCGCAGGTCGAGCTGTCCTATCGTCGCCGGTTCAACGACGGACGGCTCGACCTCGACGGTTCGGTCGGTTACCTCGACGACGCGGTGCAGGGTACCATCCTCGCGCACGGCCAATTCAATTACGACGATACGTGGCGCTACGGCTTCGACATCGAGCACGCTTCGTCGAGCAACTACGTGCGGGACTTTCGCCTCGGCAGCGTCGTCGGAGACTCCAACCTGCTGACCAGCCAGGTTTATCTCGAAGGTTTCGGCGAGGGCGCCTACTCGCGCGTCGACGCACGGTTCTACCAGGGGCTCGTCGACACCATCGTGGACTCCAAGCTGCCCTACGTGCTGCCGCGCTACCAATACAGCTACTTCGGCCTGCCCGACGACTGGGGCGGGCGACTGCGAATCGATGCGGGAGCCTTCAACGTGCTGCGCAGCGTCGGCACCAACACGCAACGCGCCAACCTTACGGCCGAGTATACGCGCCCGTTCGTGGGAGCGCTGGGGGACCTTTGGAAGCTGACGTTCCACGGCGACGCGGCTGCCTACAACGCGACCGGTCTCGACCAGCAGCCCAACTTCAGCAGTAGTCTAACCAACGCTTCGACCGCGCGCGGCCTGCCGCAAGCCGCGGTGGACGTACATTGGCCGTTCGTGCGCGACGGCGGGGATTGGGGCAGCCAGATCATCGAGCCGATCGCGCAGGTCATCGTCGCACCCCAGGTCGGTGACAGCCAGTTCTACCGTCTTCCGAACGAGGACAGCCTGGACCTCGAGTTCACCGACCAGAACCTGTTCGCGCTCAACAGGTTTCCCGGGATCGACCGTCTGGAAGGCGGTGCGCGCGCCAATGTCGGGCTGCACGGCGCCTGGTACCTGAACGGCAGCAGCTTCGATGCCTTGCTCGGGCAATCGTATCGCGCGACGAGAGACAACAACTTCCCGGAAGCGTCGGGCCTGCACGACAACATCTCCGACGTCGTCGGCCGCGCGACGTTCGCGCCGACCGACTGGTTCGACGTCACCTACCGCACCCGGCTGGACCACAAGAACGGCAACACGCGCATGGCCGATGCGCTCGCCTCCATCGGGGATTCGCGGCTGCGCGTCACCGGGGGCTATCTCTACACCACCTTTGATCCATACAGCTTCTACGACCAGCCGCCGCCGCCCCCGGGCTACACCGGCTACTACATACCGCGGAACGAGGTCACGCTTGGCGCCAATAGTCGTTGGGGTCACTACCGCCTTGGCGCCTATGGCCGGCGCGACCTGGCGACGAACCGATTCGTTGCACTTGGCCTCGACGGCGCGTATGAGGACGAGTGTTTCATCTTCGATATACGCTTTAATCGGCGTTACACATCATATAACGGCGACAGCGGCTCGAGCACGGTCCTGTTTCAGTTGACCTTCAAGACGATTGGTCAGTTCGGCTTTCGCGCGATGTGACGAGACGGGAGCGTTCATGTTCAAGAAGTCTGCCATCGCCTTGGCGCACTGCACCGCCTTGGCGATCGTTGCCGTAGGGGCGACAGTCCCGGGTCGCGCGGCGCCCGCGGTGTCGAAACCGGCGTCGCCGCCGGCGTTGCCCGAAGCCGGTATTGTCGCGATCGTTAACGGCGACGTCGTCAGCAACGGCGATGTCAGCAGCCGGGGGCGGCTGTTCGCGCTTTCGACGGGGATGCGGATCTCGCCCGAGGTCGTTGACCGCCTGCGGCCGCAGATCACTCGGCAGCTGATCGACGAGCGCCTCCGCCTGCAGGAGGTGCAGCGGCGACACGTCATCGTCTCCGACCAGCAGATCGCCGACGCCATCCACGACATCGAAAGCCGCAACGGGATGCCGCCCGGCGCGCTGGAGGCGAAGCTCAAGGCCGATGGCGCAGGGCTTCGCACGCTGGTCGATCAGATCCGGGTGCAGCTCGGCTGGACGCGGGTGCTGCGCGAGCAGCTCGGCGAGAACGCCAGCATCAAGCCCGCCGAGATCGCCGATCAGCAGAAACTGCTCGAACAGCAGGTCGGGCGACCCGAGTACCGCGTTGCGGAAATCTTCGTGCCAGTGGAAAATCCGGCCAACACGGCGGACGCGCAGAAATTCGCCGAGATCGTCATCAGCGAGCTGCGCGCCGGGGCGCCGTTCCCGGTCGCGGCGGCGCAGTTCAGCCAGAGCCAGACCGCGCTCCAGGGCGGCGATCTCGGCTGGGTGCAGCCGAACCAGCTCGATCCGGAGGTGGCGCGCGTGGTGCAGGAGATGCCCGAGGGCGCGATCAGCAACCCGCTGGCCGTGCCTGGCGGATACTCGATCGTCTCACTGCGCGCCAAACGGCTGATCGGCCGCGACATCGGGACCATGGTCTCATTGCGTCAGGTGTTCCTGCCGTTCTCGGCCCCGCTCAATCCGCAAGCGCCGACCGAGCAGCAGCGCCAGACGCTGGAGAAGGCCAAGGGCCTGAGTGCCAGCATCCACAGCTGCGACGCGATGGAGGCGGCCAACAAGGCCAGCAACGCGGCCCGCCCGGCCGATCCTGGCGCGCTCCGCCTCGAAAGCGTCAGCCCGCCCGGCTTCCGTCAATTGCTGGCGAGCCTGCCGCCGGACCGCGCAAGCCAACCCCTCGTGGCGCAGGACGGCATCGCGGTCGTGATTGTTTGTTCTCGCGAGCAGAAGAACACGGCCGAGTTCAACCGCGACGAGATCGGCAATCGCCTGCTGTCCGGGCGGGTGGAGAACGTCTCGCGCCAGCTTCAGCGCGACCTCCGCCGTCGCGCGCTGATCGACGTGCGCGCGCAGAAGGTGGCGGGCGGCGAAGGTTGACGCGCTGAGCGGAGCCTCGCTGCCGCCGCTTCGAGAGGTCATCGCCCGGCACGGGCTCGGTGCGCGCAGGTCGCTCGGCCAGCATTTCCTGCTCGATCTCAATACCACCGCGCGGATCGTCCGGCAGGCCGGCCCGCTCCAGGGACGACACGTGATCGAGGTCGGTCCGGGACCGGGCGGTTTGACGCGCGCGTTGCTGGCAAGCGAGGCCGTGGACGTCACCGCGATCGAATTGGACCGCCGGGCGGTCGCCGCGATGCACCAACTGGCGGCTTTGGCCGACGGGCGGTTGCGGGTGGTCGAGGGCGACGCCACCGCGCTCGATGTCTCGACGCTCGCGCAGGCGCCACGCCAGATCGTCGCCAATCTGCCTTACAATGTCGCGACGCCGCTGCTGATCGGCTGGTTGCGACGAGCGGACGCGTTCGAGCGAATGACATTGATGTTCCAGCAGGAGGTCGCGGACCGCATCTGTGCCGCATCC
>JAABUQ010002074.1_pt1 | contig 40702 bp, 38 predicted proteins | sample 5560001 | NCBI WGS metagenome assembly JAABUQ01 (sample SAMN10711888, study PRJNA513371) | rock metagenome | isolation source: Antarctica rocks | place: Antarctica: Victoria Land, Finger Mt nord | collected 2015-12-18
CAGGCTAAGTAGGTGTTGCGAAGTTCGTGCAACCCGGAGAGGCTGCACGAGGTACGCACCCAAGCGTGACGGCTGTGCAAGAACTTACCAGTGTCTACTTAGACGGCGCGGCCACGGCGGCCCGCGCGCGTCGGGCGCATGCGTCCCCCGGCAGCATGCGCCCGTCATCCCATTCCCCCATTCCCCCATTCCCCCATTCCCCCATTCCCCCATTCCCCCATTCGGGCTATTGCGACCTGGTACCCGTCCGTCTACCCTCCAGGGAGCAGAGCCTCTCCCTTTTCGTACCGCGGGCCACATCATGCTCACTCCGACGGATGGGATGGCCCTTCGCCACGCCTGCAATGCGAGGAACCCCCAATGATCGAGATGCCGTTAGTAATGACTGGCCCGTGGACGCGCGAGGCGCGCGACGCCGTCATCCGCTATTTCCGTAAGGCCGTCAAGGTGCGCAACTGGCCCCCCTGGGACGACCTGCCCCTCGCCGAGATGGCCGCGCGCGGCCCCCTCCTCTCCGAGGACACCGTCACCATCATCGAGGCCTACCTCGGCGTCGAGGACTACTCCATGACGGAGGACGATACCTCTCGGGCAGGCGAGGTGAGCGTGATGGCGGCGGAAGACGCCCCGCGCACGCCCGAACTCGCCGTCGTGGCGGTCAGTTGACGGGCCGTGAGTCACTCCCAGCCATCGCAGCTGCACGATCTCTCCGATCCGTCTGTCGCACGGCGAGGCGCATCACGGGCCGGGACGCCGATTGCCGGCAGACGCCTCCACGACCACTGGACGATGGTCGACGGTCTTCGCCTCTATGCCCGTGCCTCACGCGAGGCGCCCGATCCGGCCCTCCGCACGGTCATCCTGATCCATGGCGCGTTCATATCCAGCCGCTACATGGTTCCCGCCGCCACGCGGCTGGCCCCACGCTACAACGTGTACGCGCCCGACCTGCCCGGCTATGGCAAGAGCGATCGTCTGGCTCGCGTCCCCGCCGTCGCCGACTTCTCCGACGTACTGGTGCGCTGGATGGACGGCGTAGGCATCGCGCGGGCCGCCTTCATCGGCAACTCCTTCGGCTGCCAGATCGTCGCCGACCTCGCCGTACGGTACCCAGAGCGCATCACGCGCGCGATTCTGGTGGGACCAACCGTCGACCCGCGGCGCCACACTCTCTTGCAGCAAGGGGCGCGCCTGCTACTCGATGGGATACGCGAACCCTTGCGCTACCTCCCGCTCCTGCTGGGCGACTGTATTAGGATAGGGCCCCGTGAGGGGGCGCAACTGGTGCGCGTCGTGCTAGCTGACCACATCGAGTACAACCTGCCCCGCTTCCACGCCCCGACGCTGGTGGTCCGGGGCGAACACGATCCGTTGGTTCCGCAACGTTGGGCTGAGGAGGCGACGCGGCTGCTGCCTACCGCGCGGCTTATGGTCGTTCCGGGTGTCGCGCACGTCGCCCACTATGACGCGCCGGACGCCTTTGTCCGCATCGCCCGCCCGTTCCTTGACGCCGACTATATGGGAGGCGCATGACGGCGGCACACCCATGGTCGTCGCGACGGCCGCGGCTTGGCCGCGAGTTAAGGCGTCTGGCCCTGCCCGTCGATCCCCGAGTCACTCCCCGAGAGGCGGGTCTGGCCCCGCGGCTGCGTCTGCTCGTCCTCGGCCTCGACGGTGACGCGCTCCTTGCGCACCGAGTCGCTGACCTGCTCGGTCTCGGTCACCGTGTCCTTGCGTAGGCGCACCTCCTCGACCACGCGGGCCTGCTTGCTCATGACGGCTTCCTCACCCATCACCGGCACCTCGATGTCCGTCCCCATGAAGGCAGCGGACGTATCGGCGCTGGCGTCCGTCACGGGAACACGCTCGACGATGACCTGCTCGCGCTGCAACGTCACCGGGACGCTCTGCTGCTCGGTCACCACCTCTTTATGCACGTGCACGTGCCCCAACTCCTCCTGGCGCGTGCCCACGACCAGCTCTTCCTCCATCACCGGCACGCGGATGTCGCCCTCGGCGCCGGTGGTCGTGACGTCCTGAGTAGCGGCCGCGGTTGTGACGTCCGGCGCCATCCGGTTCACCGTACCCGTCCGCACGGCGGATGTGTCCATCGTGCCCGCTGCCATACCCGTTGCAACCGCGGCAGGAGCCATCGTAGCCGTCGTATCCTGGACGACCCCGCCGGACGTGTCGCCCGTGCCGTACTGCTGCATCAACTCGTCCCTACTGCTCGTGAGGTAGAGGCCGCTGGCGCTCGTGTCTCCAATCGTGTCGAGCGGCAACTGAGTGTTCAGGGGCAATATATCGCTGCTAACGGTCATGTTCCCCGACAGCATGTCGTAGGCGGTGGCTACACCGATCGTCTCACCATGGACGTCCATGACCGCCGTGCGCTCGCGCAGCTTCTGCTCGATGATCTCGCGTGATGTCCGGGACGTGTCGCTCATCAGTCCTCCTCCTATGTCATTGGCGCTGGATATGTGAATGGGTCCCGGCACGAATTGTACCACCGCGCGCCGGGACCCATCCACGTACGTCAATTGCCGGGCAGGGTCTACCAACAATCGGTGCGGCGCGTCGGCTGAGATCCTTCAGGACGATCCTTTGCAGACCCTGGCTTGCCTGGCAGGCTAGTTGACGCGCGCGCGGGGATACGCCATACTTAGCGCCGAGCGACAGACAGGATCGTGGACCGATCGAGGGGCTAACGGTGACTTTGCCCCGCGATGGGGGAACGCCGATGGTCTGGTAACTGACAACGGGTCGAACGTCGGCGCGCGGCGCCGACCGCCAGGCATAGGGAGAGACTTTAGATGGATGTGACCGGGAAGGTTGTGGTTGTCACAGGGGGTGCGAACGGGATCGGGCGCGCCATGGCCCTGCGCTTCGCCGCCGAGGGCGCCAGGGGCGTGGTGATCGCCGATCTCGACGCCGACGGCGCCGCCGCCGTGGCAGCCCGCGTCAATGAGGAACAGAGCGGGACCGCGCGCTCCGTCGCGTGCAACGTGGGGGTTGACGCCGAGGTGGCGAGCCTGATCGCCGACGCCGAGGAGACGTTCGGCCCGGTGGACCTGTTTTGCGCCAATGCGGGCGTGGCGATCGGGACCGACCCGGCGACGCCCGACGACATCTGGGAGCGCGCCTTTAGCGTCAACGTCAAGGCCCACATCTACGCCGCCCGGCATCTGCTGCCCGGTTGGCTGCGCCGCGGCCACGGCTACTTCCTCAGCACCGCTTCGGCCGCCGGCCTGCTGACCCAGATCGGCTCCGCCCCCTACGCGGTGACCAAACACGCGGCGGTGGCCTTCGCCGAGTGGCTCGCCGTCACTTACGGCGACCGTGGCGTCCGGGTGAGCTGCCTCTGCCCGATGGGCGTCAACACGAATATGCTCCACGCCGCTGCGCCATCGGCCATTGAGGCCTCCGCCGCGGCCGCCGTGCTGTCGGCCGGCCCCGTGCTGGAGCCGGAGCAGGTCGCCGACATCGTGGTGCAGGGGCTCGCCGACGAGCGGTTCCTCATCCTACCCCACCCCGAGGTGCTGACGTTCTTCGGGCGCAAGGCGAGCGGCTACGACCGCTGGCTGGCGGGCATGCGCCGGCTCCAGGCCGCGGTAACACCCGATTGAGCGTTAGCTCATACCCGTCTAAGGTCGTCCATGTCGAAATGAAAAATGGGGCGCAAGCGGGCGCAAGCGGGCGCAAGCGGGCGCAAGCGGGCGCAAGCGGGCGCAAGCGGGCGCAAGCGGGCGCAAGCGGGCGCAAGAGCACCTGCCCCATCTCCTCGCGGACATCCGGGCCATCGTGGATAGCCAAAGTCAAGCCGATCCGCAGGTCCGGACGACGCGGTTGTACACGCGGCTGAGTGCCGCCGAGGTGCGCCGCCAGTTGATCGTCCAGAAAGGCTACGCCGACGCGGAGTTGCCCTGCACGCGCACGATCGCGACCAAGCTCAACGCCCTGGACGATGTGCTGACCACCGTAGCCAAGACGCACCCCCCAAAAAAGTCCCTGACACCGATGCCATCTTTGCCCAGGTGACCGCGCTCAACGCGGCGGCCGATGCCGCCCCCGACGTGCGGCGCGTGTCGTTGGATGCCAAGGCGACGGTCAAGATCGGGCCATTCGCCCGCGGCGGCAAGAGGCGCGTGCCCGTGCAGGCCGCCGACCACGATGTCCAGCCGGAGGCGACCGTGACGCCGGTGGGCCTCTGCCTGCCTGCCCTGGATGAACTCTTTGTGTACCATGTCACCTCCCGCGTGACCAGCGACTGTCTGGTAGACCGGCTGGAGCAGTGGTGGGAGTCCCAACGGGCACGCTTCCCTCCCATCACCACGCTGATCCTCAACCTGGATAATGGCCCCGAGAACCAGAGCCAGCGCACGCAGGTCATGGCGCGCTTGGTGCCGTTTGTGCAACGCTCTCAGGTGGCGGTCCATCTCGCGTACTATCCGCCCTACCATAGCAAGGACAACCCCATCGAACGCTGTTGGGGCATCCTGGAGACTCACTGGAATGGTGCGCTGCTCGACTCGCTGGAGGCGGTGTGCGGCTTCACTGCCTCCATGACCTGGAAGGGCATGCACCCTATTGTTGCACTGGTGACGACCACCTACCAGACCGGCGTCACGTTAACCAAGGGCGCTATGGCGGCGGTGGAAGCCCCGCTTCTGCGCCTCCCTCACCTAGACAAGTGGTTCGTAGACATCCCCTACGGGCCGTCAGATCATCGGGATATGTAATTGTTTCCGCGTCCCTTAGTAGTGCAGATGGTAGGGTTGGCGCGCGCCGTCACGCGGGAGCGGCGGGCGGGCGGCGACGCCCACGCCATCCGCGCCTACTATCAGGCGTTGCTCAAGAAGGAGCAGCGCCTGGCTGCCCTCCTCAAGGCCATGCTCCGCAAGGTGGAACTAGACAAGTACGACAAGCGCTATGAGTTGGAGGGCTTAGTCTCGACGTATGGGAATTTACCGAAGCAGCGACTCGACCGTATGACCGGGGACCACCAACCACAGGCGGAAATCCTGCTCCACGTGGCGGCACTCCCAGGCACGGTGACCAAGTTGCTCTTCGCGAACCGTTTCATCCAGCAGATCGTAAAGGGAGCGCATGTCCCCGGTGGCTACGCTATCAACCTGCGTGAGGAAAGACATTACGCGGGACGGACGTATGGGCAGAGTCCCGTGGCGGCGCGGATTGCCGTGGACACGGCGGTGGCGGCGAAGACGACCGACGACGACAAACGGGCGGCGGCGATCGACGTGCTCAAGGATGAGTTGGCCTCCGATGTCCAGACCATGAGGCGGGTAGCCAACCTGCCAGACGACCATCCGAAGGCGTGGGGAGACATCAATGCCCTCCCTAGCCTCTCTGCGGCAGGCAAGAAGCGGCTCATCCGCAAGGTGCGTGGGCAAATCCTGCGGGGCGAGGCCCGCATCGCCGCCCAAAACCTTGATCGGCTCAACTACCCGACGCCATAACATGTGGCGTCGTCATGACTAACATATCAATAAGGAGACACCGATGACACCCAAGGAGTTGCACCGTGGTTTCCCGGACAATATTCCCTTACCAAACCTGTTGGTTAGATTGTGCGCATATACGGAGGAGCAGGGGCATCGAAGGACGCTGGCGGAGGACCTTGTTCTCACTGCCCGAGGCCCCTCCTCCCTGGACGCCTGGTTCCACGGGGACGTGCCCGCAGCCAGCCAGTTCATCGTGTTCGCCTCTGATGACGCTGGCGCGCTCTACGGCTACTGGCGCTATGAGGGCCAGCCCCTCGATCAGGTGCCCCTCGTCTACCTCAACGACGAGGGCGCCCACAACACCGTTCTGGCCAGCACGCTGGAGGAGTTTCTCACCCTCGTGGGCGTGGGGCAGAAGTACGTCGGCATGGTCGACGAGTGGGATGAGCATGCAGTTCCCGATAATGACACCCTCCGCTACCGCGACTGGCTACGCGCCGAGCTAGGGGTCGAGCCGCCTACGCTAGATGAAGCCCGCGCCATCATTGAGCGGGCGCGTGGGCAGCACCCCGACCTCGACGCCTGGGTCGAGCAGTCCCTGGTGGCTGCGGGCTGAGCACGGGGCGCACAATGCCCCAGACACAAGAAAGAGGGAGACCATGGACGACAAGCGGTATCCCCTGAGCGGGAACGACGACGGGAGCGAGGACAACGCGGGTGGGGACGAAGAATTGGAGGAATTGGCCTCGGCGCAGGATCGCTGTACCGCGTTGCGGTGGCATCACCAGCGCCTCGTGCGGTGCTCAGGCGGCGTCGACGAGGACGATCCGGAGCGGGCAGCCTTGTACCAACGGGTGCTGGACGACCTGGAGCGTGCCCACGCGTCGGTGATGACCATCTATGATATCCCGGCGACCGCAATGGCCCCGTTGGAGCGTCACGTCACGCACCAGCCCACTGGGCATCCACCGCGCCTGGATGGATAGCCCGGCGGGACAATCCGACCGCCACTTGCCGTGTACGGCCCGTTGCCCCGCTCCGCCGGCCTTGCCCGCACTACGTCCTGGCGTCGTGGCGCGGTTGATGGTCTGCGACTCTCCGTCTCTAAGTAGACACTGGTAAGTTCTTGCACAGCCGTCACGCTTGGGTGCGTACCTCGTGCAGCCTCTCCGGGTTGCACGAACTTCGCAACACCTACTTAGAATCCCAGCCGCAGCGGCTCCTGCAGCAGCCGCTTGATGCCCTGCAGAAACTGGGCGGCGGGCACGCCGGGGATGACGCGGTGGTCGACGGAGAGGCTGACGCGCATCAGCGGCCGCGCGACTACCTGACCGTCGACGATGGCGGGCTTGTCCCCAATGGCCCCCACCGCCAGGATGGCGCTCTCGGGCGGGTTGATGATGGCCTGGAACTGCTCGACGGCGTCGTACATGCCCAGGTTGCTGATGGTAAAGGTGCCGCCAGCCATGTCCGCCGGCGCGAGCTTACCGTTGCGCGCCTTCTCGGCCAGGGAGCGCGTCTCGGTCGAAATCTCGCGCAGGCCCTTGCGGTCGGCGTCGTGGATCACCGGGACGACCAGCCCGTCGGGCAGGCTGACCGCGATGCCCACGTTGACCAGGCTATGCACGGCGAACTGCCCGTCGCGCCACGAGGTGTTGATCTCGGGCATCGCGCGCAGGGTCAGGGCGCAGGCGCGCACGATGAGGTCGTTGTAGCTGACCTTGCCCTCGGGACCGAACGTCTCCTGGAGCTGCTTGCGCAGGCCCGCGGCGGCGCTCATGTCGATCTCGCCGGTCACGTAGAAGTGCGGGACGGTCGTCTTGCTCTCGGTTAGCCGCCGCGCCATCACCGTCTGGATGCGGTTGGGCGCGCGCAACTCCACGGTATCATCCCCGCTGGACGGCTGCGCGGAGGGCGGGGTAACACTGGCGGCCGGGGCCGGGGCCGCGACGGGAGCGGGAGCGGGAACGGGCGCCGACGGGGCCGTTGGCGCTGACGGCGCGACTGTTTCGGCGGCAGCGCCGTTTGCGGCCACTGCGGGCGCTATGCCACGCTCTTGCCCCTGGCTTTGTCGCGCCAGGATGCGCTCGATGTCGTCCTTGACGATGCGGCCGCCCGGTCCGCTGCCCCGCCCGTTGAAGGCCGCCAGATCGATGGCATGTTCGCGCGCCATGTTGCGGGCCAGCGGCGTAGCCCGCACGCGGCCCCCGACCCCAGAGCCGTTGCCGTTGCCATTGCCGTTATCCCACGTCACGCCGACCGGCGCGGGCGCCGTAAGAGCCGACGAGGCTGGGCCGCCCGACCCGGCACTAGCCATGGCCGGGACGGGCATCTCGCCGTCGTCCGGCGTCATCGCCATGATGTCCCCGGCGGCCCGCTCGCGCTCGTCGCCCGGCGACGCGGCCGTTAGCGCGGCGGCGCTTGCCGACGCGGTCGGAGTGGCGGCCACTTGCGCGTCAGCGCCGGGTGACGTGGCCGGGGCGAGCTGTTCGCCGGGCTTGGCCAGGATGCCAATGACCGACCCGATGGTCACTGTATCGCCGTCGCCGTGGATGATCTGGTGGATCACGCCGTCGCTGTAGGCCTGCAGCTCCATGTTGGCCTTGTCGGTCTCGACCTCCAGGATGGCATCGCCCTTATGCACGGTCTCGCCTTCGCGCTTGAGCCACTGGGAGATCGTGCCCTCTTCCATGGTGTCGCTCAGGCGTGGCATCACAATTTCTTCAGGCATCATTCCCTCCAGTGATTAGTGGCTAGTGGTTAGTGACGAGTGAGGTAAGACGACGGACGGATGTGATGAGTGTGATCGCGTACGACATGGCTCATTTACTCCTCACTCGTCACTAGCCACTAATCACTAGCCACTCGTCAGCGGCCGCTCTCACGCAGCACTGCCTTGGCGGCCGCGTAGATCTTGTCGGTGCTAGGGATGACGGAGCGCTCCAGCGGCTTGGCGTAGGGCATCGGTACCTCGCCGCCGCCGACGCGCTCGACGGGGGCGTCGAGACTGTCGAAACAGGCCTTCTGGATGCGCGCGGTCAACTCGGCCGTGATGCCGAAGCTGGGCCAGCCCTCTTCAACGCAAAGCGCGCGGTTTGTCTTGGTGACCGAGGCCGCCACCGTCTCCATGTCCAGCGGGCGCAGGCTGCGCAGGTCGACGACCTCGACGCTGATGCCCTCCTCGGCCAGCCGCTCCGCCGCCTCGAGACAGCGCAGGCCCATGAAGGAGTGGCTGATCATGGTCAGGTCGGTCCCCTCGCGGCGCACCACCGCGCGGCCAATGGGCACGGTGTAGTCGCCGTCGGGCACCTCGCCCCTCGTATTGTAAATGGACAGCGTCTCCATGAAGAGCACAGGGTCCTCGTCACGGATGGCGGACTTGAGCAGCCCCTTGGCGTCGTAGGGCGTGGCGGGGGCCACCACTTTGAGGCCGGGGACACTGGCGAACCAGACCTCGAGGCTTTGCGAGTGCTGCGCCGTGAGCTGCGCCCCCGCGCCGCCCGGCGTGCGGATGACCATAGGCACGGTCGCCTCGCCGCCGAACATGTAGCGGATTTTGGCGGCGTTGTTGACGATCTGATCCATAGCCACCAGGATAAAGTTGACCGTCATGATCTCCACGACCGGACGCAACCCCAGCATGGCGGCGCCGATGCCGGCGCCAATGAAGCCCTCCTCGGAGATAGGCGTCTCGCGCACGCGCCTGGCGCCGAACTCCTGGATCAGGCCGCGCGTCACTTTGTACGACCCCTCGAAAACGCCGATCTCCTCGCCCATCAGGAAGACCGTCTCGTCGCGCTGCATTTCCTCGCGTAGCGCCGCGTTCAACGCCTCGCGGTAGGTGATGATGGCCAAAGTACCTCCAGTCGTTAGTAGGCAGTGGGCAGTGGGCAGTGGGCAGTGGGCAGTGGGCAGTGGGCAGTGGGCAGTGGGCAGTGGGCAGTGGGCAGTGGGCAGTGGGCAGTGGGCAGTGGGCAGTGGGCAGTGGGCTGTGGGCAGTGGGCAGTGGGCAGTGGGCAGTGGGCAGTGGGCAGTGGGCAGTGGGCAGTGGGCAGTGGGCAGTGGGCAGTGGGCAGTGGGCAGTGACGAGTTGTCCAGAGTTGTGAAGACGATGTGTACGCACCTTCTGATCACTGATCACTGCCCACTGCCTACTTCGTTGGTAGAATCTCGCCGAAGGGGCCGCCGGGAGCCATGCGCGCGAATTGCTCGGGCGCCGCGTCGCCGTAGATGAATTGGTAGAGGGCCACCGGGTCCGGGTCGGGGCTGGCGTCGGCAAAGTCGACCGCCGCTTGCACCGTCCGCGCGACCTCGGCGTCGATGCGCGCGGTCTCGTCGGGGTCGACGATGCCGCGCTCGGCCAAGACGTGGCCGAAGGAGGTGATAGGATCGCGCTCCTGCCACGAGGCGACCTCCTCGCGCGTGCGGTAGAGCTTGCCCGCATCGGCGACGGAGTGGCCGCGGAAGCGGTACGTCACCGCCTCGAGCAGGCCAGGCACGCGCTCGTCACGGGCGAGGGTCAGCAGACGCGACGTGGCCTCACGCACGGCCAGGACATCCATGCCGTCGACGCGCTCGCTCTGCATGCGGTAGGAGGCGGCGCGCTTGTGGACATCCGGCTCGGCGGAGGACTGCGTCACCGCCGTGCCCATGCCATACTGGTTGTTGACGACCACGAAGACCACGGGCAGGCGCCACACCGCGGCCAGGTTGAGCGACTCGTGGAACGCGCCCATGTTGACCGCGCCGTCGCCCAGCAGGCACATCGACACCTCGTCGCGACCATGGTAGTCGCTGGCCAGGGCGGTACCCACGGCCAGCGGCAACTGGCCGGCGACGATGCCATATCCGCCCATGAAGCGCCGCGGGATGTCGAGCAGGTGCATCGACCCCCCGCGTCCATGGGCCACGCCGTCTTGCTTCCCGAACAATTCCGCCATCACCGCGCCGGGGTCGGAGCCGCGCGCGAGCGCGATGCCGTGGTCGCGATAGCTGGCGAACAGGTAGTCGTCGTCGCGCAGGGCGGAGATGGCGCCGGCCACGGTCGCCTCCTCGCCGATGTTGAGGTGGCAGTACCCGCCGATCTTGGCCCGCGTGTACATCTCCTCGGCTTTCTCCTCGAACTGCCGGATCAGCACCATCGTGCGATACAGCGCGAGCAAGGTCTCGCGGTCCTCGGGTACGCCAACCGCCACGCGGTCCATCGCTGTTTGCATCACGTGTCTCCCGTGTCTCCCGTCTCTGTCCGCCTTGGTCCTTAGCCCGGAGGTGGAAGGATCATCGTCTCGCCAGTCCCCGCCAGCCATGCCGGACACAAGTGAAAATCGTCGTCGTGTCCTCTTTTCACCTCATGGTAGCGCGCGGACGCATACCTGGTCAAGTATATTTCCATAGCGTTTTGTTATAGATCGGGGCTGGAAGCTTGGATAATCCGTTGTAATGAGGGATACTGCACATAGGTGCATCGTATGACTAGGCGCCGATCTTGCACGGATTTGTTCGGAGATCGACCGTTCGTTGTAAGATATGAGCATGGTTCACGCTCGCGAAGGAACCGCAACCCGACACGGGCTTGGGATTGAGGAGGGTTGGGGCAACGTTCCCCACGACGATTATGAGGCGCCACCCGACACCATCAACAGCCACGGCTAGCGCGACGCGCACCGACGCGCCACGGGGGCGGACGCCGGGCGTCCTGCAGCACCTGGAGCGCATGACGCGCTCGTTCATCCATGAGGGACGGCGCATCTCGTACGTCAATATCTACGCCATACCACGGGGAGCCGGCCCGGAGCCATTCCTCGAGTTCATCACGGCCAGGGAAAGCGGCTTCGAGGGTATCGCCTGCATCGACGACACGGCGCGCGCCGCGATCCTGGCCTTGCAGGTCTACGAGCGGCAGGGCTCGCCCGCGGCGCTCCGCCTGGCCCACGACTGGCTGAGCTTCGTGACCTACATGCAGCAGCCCGACGGCCGCTTCGTCAACTTCATCCTCGATGAACACGGCGCCAAGAACCTGCCGGGGCGTACCTCGTACGTGGGCGGGCGCTGGTGGACGGCGCGCGCGATGTGGGCGTTGGCCACGGCCTGGCGGATCACCGGCGATCCTGACTACCTGCACGCTTTCCAGCGTGGGCAATTAACGCCGACACGCGACCTCAAAATCAAGGCGGTCTATGCTCTGGCGCTGATGGAGATCTACCAGCGCCAGCCGGACGACGGGCTGGGACGGCGCATCTGCGCCCTGTGCGATGCTATCGTCGCCAGCGCGACCGGTCCGGGCGGCCAGGGCTACTTCCGCGACGGCAACGACCGCGAGGCGACCGCCCTGTGGGGCTACCACCAATTACAGGCGGTGGCGCGGGCGGCGCGCCTCTTCTCGCGCATCGACTACACGGCGGCCTGCGAACAGACGGTGCGCACCCTGGTTGAGCCCGTGGTCGCCGGCGGGTTCTACCACGTCTACCCGACGCAGCAAGAGCATCAGTGCGCCTATGACGTCTCGACGCTGGTGCTGGGCCTGGAGGAGTTGTACCGCGCCACCCGTAAGCCCGCCTACCGCGATCTGGCGCTGCGCTGCGCGTCCTGGCTCGACGGGAACAACGCGGTGGGGGAAGCTATCTATGACCCGCGGATGGGGCGCTGTCTGGACGGCATCACGAACCGCATCGCCTCGCTCAACTGCGGCGCCGAGTCGGCCATCGAGGCCGGGTTCATCGCGTTGGCGCGTCAGAGCTTGCGGGAGAGGCGCGGCCGGCAGTCGCGGCGCCTGGCCATGGCAGCCACGGCGTCGATGGCCGTCTCGGCGCTCCTGTTATAACGCCGATCGTGAGTCGATGGCAATGGCGATGGCGTCCTGATGGCCGCGACAAAGGCGACGGGATGATGAGGATACCGGCATGCCAGGTATAGTGTTCGTGGTGGATGACCGCCACGACGTGCTTGAACTCAATCGCATCCTGCTCGAGGCCGAGGGCTATCGAACGGAAGGCTACAGTTATGCCGCGCTGCCCCTGGAACGGCTCCGTAGCCAGGCGCCCGACGTCATCCTGCTCGACTTGTTGCCGGACGATGAGGCGCCGTGGGAGTTGCTACGGCGCTTGCGGCACGACCCCTTGACCAAGGGGGTCGGCGCCGTCGTGACGTCGGACTCGGCGGCGCTGGTCGACCGGGCGATGAACGACACGAGCCTGCGCGTCTCGGCCGGCCTGGGCATGCCCTTTGACATCGACGCGCTCTACACGGCGGTGGCGGCCGCCGCGCGCCATGACGCGCACGCGGCGCCGCCGGCCCCCTTGGTAGCCCTACCGCTCTTACAGCGCGCCGCCACGCTGTTGCGTCACTCACGCGCCCGCGTACTGCTGAATTGGGCGCAGCGCCTCACGATCCTGGAAGACTTCCGGCGCCACCCCAACCTGACCCTGGCCGAGTTGCAAGGCCACGGCGGCGCCTTGGTCGACCTCGTCATCGGCGCGCTCGAGTTGCAGTCGACCTCGCGCGCCGCCGCGGCCGTCACCGTCGGCGTCGGTGTGGACGCGACCTGCGACCACGCCCGACTGCGCCGCGTCCAGGGCCTCAGCGCGGGGACGCTGGCGCGCGAGGTCGCGGCACTGCGCCGCGAGATATGGCACTCAATCTACCCCATGGCTGCCGCCGAGGCTCCGCCGCTCGACGACCTCTGGGACCTATTGCGGCGGCTAGACATGGCCCTCGACGAATCGCTCTACGCGATGCTTGACACCTGGGAGGCCGAGCACGCCGCCGACGCCGCCACCGTTGCTAACGCCGCCGATACCGCCGACAGGAAAAGGCCGTTACAGTGGCCATAAAAGCGTACGTCGTCGACGACCAGCGCGCGATCGTCGAACTGCTGATGCTCCTCTGCGGTGAGATCGGCGTCGAAGCGTCCGGTACCACCAACTCCAGACACGCGCAGGAAGCTATCGCGGCCACTCAACCCGACCTGGTGCTGCTTGACATCATGATGCCGGATCCTGACGGATTGAGTCTGCTCGCGCTGTTGAAGGATGATGCCCGCACCAGAGACATCCCTGCCGTGCTCTGTACCGCGTCAGTTATCACCCCCTCACAGAGCAGCCTGTTCGCCGACAAGAGCGTCGGCGTGCTCTCCAAACCGTTCACCATTGAGCAACTGGAGGAACTGGTCGCGGCGGTCGAAGCGCGCAAAGCGAAGTAGTCAGTTGCCAGTTGCTAGTTGCCAGTGAACGACGTGACGTCCATGTCGATGAGCGGGCATTGCCGACGACCCTCTCATCGGGGAAAAGCTGGCAGCTGGCAGCTGGCAGCTGGCAGCTGGCAGCTGGCAACTGGCAGCTGGCAACTGGCAACTGGCAACTATCGTGGCCATGACCGATAGGCTATTCCCAAACCGGTGCGCGGCGTCTACCCTACAGACGAGAGAACGTCGCCCTCGTGTCATCAGACACTAGCCGACAGGGCGCGCCGATCGCGACAGCCTACCGGTCGCCTGACGAGCCGATAGCGAGCGGTCGATCACTGTCTTGGAGGGGTATTTTTCTGATGGCGCTTAGCTTCGTTCGAACAGGTATACCGACAGCCACCGCGGACGCGCCGACGGCCGAACCGTCTCAGGCGCGTCCGCAACCACAGCCGCAACAACCACCGCGGCAGCCCCCATCGCGCCCGCCCATGCCGACGCCGGCCAGAGCTGCTCCGGCCCCTGCCGTTGCATCCGGCGCGCCCGCTCCCTCGCTCGTCCCGCCGCGCGTCGAGTGTATCGCGGACACGGGCCTCGAAGAAAGCTTTATCTCCGACCTTATCCTCAAGGTCCTCTATTTCAACGGCGTGATCACGGCCGGACGTGTTGCCCAGATTTTGCGCTTGCCCTTCATGGGCGTGGTCGATGGGCTGCTCGAGACCCTCAAGGCCAACCACGCCATCGAAGTGCAGGGCGCGGGCAGCGCGCTGACCGTTGCCTACAAGTATGGCTTGACCGACAAGGGCCGGCACAAGGTGCGCGAGCTGCTGGAGCGATCCAGCTACGCGGGCGCGTGTCCGGTGACGCTCGAGGACTACGCCTACATGGTGAGTAAGCAGCGCGCGCGCGACGCCCACGTGACGCGCACGGTGGTAGAGCAGGCCTTCAGCCAGATGGTGCTGGAGCCGCGCGTGCTCGAGCAGGTTGGACCTGCCATCAACTCCGGCGAGTCGATCTTCCTCTTCGGCGCGCCCGGCAACGGCAAGACGACCATCGCCGAGATTGCCACGACCTGCCTCGGCGGCGACGTCTACATCCCCTACGCGATCATCGTGGAGGGTGAGATCATCCGCGTCTTTGACGATAGCGTCCACCAGGAAATGGATGACCCCAACCAGGACACGGACGATCGCTGGGTGCGCTCGAAGCGTCCGACCGTGATCGCCGGCGGTGAACTGACCCTTCCGGCGCTCGACCTGACCTACTCACAGGAGAGCAAGGTCTACGAAGCGCCGCTGCAACTCAAGGCCAACTGCGGCATGTTCCTGATCGACGACTTCGGCCGCCAGCAGTGCACCCCCGCCGCGTTGCTCAACCGCTGGATCGTGCCCCTGGAGAAGCACGTCGACTACCTCAACCTGGTGACGGGGACCAAGATCAAGGTGCCGTTCGAAGAGCTGATCGTCTTCTCGACGAACCTCTCGCCCAAGGACCTGGTGGACGACGCCTTTTTGCGCCGCATGCAGTATAAGATCGAGGTGCGATCCCCGTCAATCGGGCAGTTCAAGGAGATCTTCCGGCGCGTCGCCAAGGGCAAGGGTGTCGCCTTCGTGGAGGAAGCATTCGACTACCTCATGGCCGAGCACTACGAGAAAGCAGGGCGCGAGCCGCAAGCCTGCCACCCCCGCGACCTGCTCAACCACCTGCTCAGCGCGTCGCGCTACTACGACGTGCCGCCCGTCCTCAGCCGCGAGCTGATCGATTTCGCCTGCCGCAGCTACTTCGCGCGCCTGGGCTAACTCCCCTACTCATATATCCCGGAACCTGCGATGATACGGTCTAGTTGGGCGCCGGGCGCATCATGACCCCTGGCGTGCCATCCCTGGCCCATGGAGCGATGCATGGAGCTAGAGGGCACGGCCGTGGAGCATGTGCATCGTTTCTCCGGCGCCATGGTATAATGCCGTCTGTTGTCGTTAGCGGACAGAGTAACGCGACGACGGTGCGGCATCGTGACCCGTCGAGGGTGGTCGTCCTCACCGTCAGTAAGTGAGGAGGCATTGTCCTCGCCATGACCGGGAGATAAGCGTGCGAAGCGCAGAGATGGACACGGATACCGCCCAGGCAGCAGTCGCGCATCCGTTTCCTTCGTGGGAGGCCAAGGGGTCCGAGGTGATATCCATCGTGATGCCGTGCCTGAACGAAGAAGCGGGCATTGCCCAGTGCATTGCCTGGGCGCAGGAAGGTCTGAGGCGGGCCTGCCTGCCGGGCGAGGTGATCGTGGCCGACAACGGCTCGACCGACCGCTCCGTCGAGATCGCCCGCGCGGCGGGCGCCCGCGTGGTCCACCAGCCCCTGCGCGGCTACGGCAACGCCTACCACAAAGGCTTCGCCGCCAGCACCGGCCGCTATATCGTGATGGGCGACGCCGACCAGACCTACGATTTCCGGGAGATCGACCGCCTGATCGCGCCGCTGCGCGAGGGCGCCGACTACGTGCTGGGCTCGCGGTTCGCGGGGCACATCCTGCCGGGCGCGATGCCCTGGACGCACCGCTACATCGGCAACCCGGTGCTGACGTTCATCCTGAACGTGCTGTTCGGGCTGAAAAGCTCGGACGCGCACAGCGGGCTGCGCGCCTTTACGCGCGACGCCTACGAGCGTATGGGGCTGGTCAGCCCCGGCATGGAGTTCGCCTCGGAGTTGGTGATCAAGGCGGCGCAGGCCAAACTGAAAGTGGCCGAGGTGCCCATCACGTACTACCCGCGCGCGGGGGCGTCCAAGCTCAACGCGCTGCGCGACGGCTGGCGGCACCTGCGCTTTATGGTGGCCTACCGGCTTGGACTGACCCCCGAGGCGCGCGTCAAGGCACCGGCTCTGCGCTTAGAGCCCGACGACGACGTGGCGCTGAATAAGTAATTAGCCATCATGCGGGCATGGGGCGTGGCGATCGCCGCGACGGTGATGGTCGGAGCAGGGCTAGCCGCGATTGTGGGGACGACGGGAGGAGTCTCAGCGCTCCTGGGCGTCCATCCGACTCTGGCTAACCCCTCGGGTGCGCACGGACAGAGCGCGGCACGGGCACAGTCATCCGCTACAGCCCCGCTCCCCTATAAAGGTCCATCCGCTACAGCTCCGCCCCCCCACAGAGGCCCATCCGCGCCAGTGCCGCGCGCCCCGCTGCCAGAACCAGGAGTCAATCCTGGGGGGGCCGGCGTGACGCGGCCACCGATTGCGCGGCGCACAACCGGCGTCCCGTTAGGGCAAGCTCATGGATCGAACGGGGTTATCGTCGTCGCGCCGGGAGTTGTCAGGCCGGGAGGTCCAAGGCCGGTGTTGTCCCTGACAGCGCGGGCAACGGCGCCAGCATCCGCTGCAGCCGGTTCGCCTCCTGTCCCAACGCGGACAGGGCAACGGTCAGATGGTCAAACAGAGCCGCGCATCATCGCGGCGCTCAGACCAGACGCCCTTGCTATGGCGCTGAACAGTCCAGGGACAACCAGCAGTGTCACGCCTTCCCGCACGGTCGTCGGGGCTCTCACGACCATAGCGACGCCTCACGCGCCGCCGGTACCCGGCGCCATCTTTGCCGTCGCTACTCCGACGCCGGGCAGCGCGGCGGTCGCCCTCGCCATGGCGACCCCAACACCCATCGATGAGGTCGCCGCGACGATCGTCGCGGGGATACGATTGCGCGCCACGTCCCCGGCAGCCACCTCAACGGCACAGGCAGCGGCCACGGCACAGGATCGGGAGACATCTGCGGCGCGGGCTCGGGAGACGGCGACAGTTCAGGTTCAGGCCCAGGCAACCGCGACAGCTCAGGCGCAGGCAACCGTGTCAGCTCACCTACAGGCCACGGCAAACGCCCAAGCCCAGGTAACAGCTCAGATTCAGGCGACGGCAACCGCCCAGGCCCAGGCAACCGTTCAGATGCACGTCACGGCGACGGCGCAGACCCAGGCAACCACATCAGCTCAGGCGACCGCCAACGCTCAGGTACAGGCGCAGGCCACGACGGACGCGCGGACCCAGGCCGCTGTGATGCAACGGCTCACCCACCAGCCGGTGCAGCCATCGTACATTTTCTACACCGTGCGGCCCGGCGACACCGTGGCATCGATCGCGCAACACTTCCACGACGTGGCCTGGCTGATCCGTCGGCGCAACGGCGGTCTCTGGACCATGGCCCCGGGCCAGCAGATTCGTGTCTGGCAGTGGCCCTTCGGCGCGCCATACCACGCCATCGTCAGGAGCACGACCGACAACCCGCACTACTACACCGTGCGGCCGGGCGACACGTTGGGCGCGATCGCCGCCGCACTGAATACCGACACGGGCACACTGGCCGGCGAGAACGGTCTGGGGGCGGGCGACCTGATCTACAGCGGGCAGAATCTTGTGCTCCACCACTACACCGTGCGTCTGCGCGGCACGCTCGTCCCCGGCGTCCCCGCCTCGGCGCTGCACACGGGACTGTTGCTGACCGACGTGTCCAACCTGGTGGGGACCGACGCGGCGCTGGTGAAGGGGCTGGTGTATCACGAGACGGGCTGGCAGATGGTGCGCGGGGCCAGCGGGGAAATCGGCATGGTGCAGATCATGCCCTTTATGGCCAACTGGGTGGAACGCGCGCTGATCGGCTACCACGTCGACCCCAACGTGCCCGTCAACAACGCCCTCGAAGGGACGCTGTTGCTCGCCTACTACCTGGACGCGACCAACGGCGACGTGCACAAGTCGCTGGCGCTCTACCACTCGGGCGACGTGTTCTCCAACGAGCGCAACGGCATCTACATCCGCACCATCGAGAGTCTGCGCGACTACTTCTACCACCACCCGCAAGCGGGCTTCTAGGACATCCTCCCCCCCATCCGTGGCGGCCAGTCCCTGGACCCGAGTACATGTTGGCCAAGATACCTTGGCGGTGCATGTGGGCCACCAAGACACTTTAGTGTCTGCGGTTTGCCATGCGACGTCAGTCGCGGGTTGCCAGGAATGCAAACTTATTTACGCCGAACTGTACTGGGAAGTAGCGCCGCTGGCGATGCGTGCGCCTCATGAGGCGCACGCATCGCCAGCGGCGCGGGTCACGTTTCTCTGGTCGAGCCCAGAACCTCCAGGTAGTGCGGGTTGTACATGATGCCCAGGATGTTCCCGAAGGGATCAACCACGGACGCAGTGATGAACCCTTCGCCGCGGTCTGTGGGCGCTTGGTGCTCTTTCGCTCCCATAGACAGCAGTTTCTCGAGCGTTGCTGTCACATCGTCGACGTGCCAGAACACGACGGCGCCGGCCGGGCCGGTCGCCGAACCGGCGGGCGCGTAGCGGCTGTCGATCAGGCCCAGCTCGTGCTGGTAGTCGCCGATGCGGAACTCGATGTACGCCGGCGGGTCGGGCGGTACCGGGCGGATGAAGTACGGCTCGACATCCAACAGCTCGGTGTACCAGCGCTGCGCCGCCTCCAGATCAGCCGCGTAGAACGAGACGGTGGTAAGTCCTCGCAACATCTGTGCTCCCTCTCAAACTATGTCCCTGATACTGCGCTAGCGCGCTTTCCCTCCCATGGGAGAGGCGAGCATGCGTCCCATTTCGCGCGCCGGAGCGTTAGCCTTGGCGGGGCTGGAGCAAGTAGAGGGTGCTGCCGGCGGGGTCTTTGATGGCGAGGGTGCGGCCGAACGGCATGTCGGTGGGAGGGCTGACGATCTCCACGCCCTTGTCGCGCAGCGCGGCATGGGCGGCGTCGGCGTTTTCCACGAACCACCACAGCTCGATGCGATCCGCGTCGGGCTCGACGCCGATGCCCAGCGCGGCGCCGCCACCCAGGGGCGCAAACTGCAGGAAACCGGGGTTCTGGTCGACCAGGGGCAACCCTAGCGTCTCGGTATAGAAGTCGCGCACCGCCGCGACATCGGGCACATGCAGCATCACGAAGTTGAGTCCCTGCAACATCTGGTTGTCCTCCTACCACTCTACGGCGTCTCTCGGGCCCTCTCTTTCAGGCCCACGACTATCATCGCATGGCATGGCGACAACCTTATGTCGGGATTTCCGGAGATTTTTTCTATGACGAGGGCGTTTCCAAACTGAGTGGAGATGGGGCCAGATGCGCTTGATCCTTCCCTTCCCTTCATGTCCCGCGCGCCCTTGTACGGACTGTGCGAGTGTGCAGCGCTGCCTCCTTGTACGGACTGTGCGAGTGTGCAGCGCTGCCTCAGGCTACACCATCCCGCGCGCACGGGCATGACAAGAAGGGCTCGCGTTACCGACGTTTTTGTCTGTCGGCCCGGACTGTGACAGGACGCACCACCGTGCGGCGCGGTGGGGCAAACCAGGGATCACGAGCGGAATGAAGTGTCTGTTATCTCAGCGCGTCCGTGGCCGCCCATAGACGTAGTAGTGGGTCGCGCCGACGTAGAGATCGACGCGGGCATAGGTCGCCCCGATCGTGCCGTCGAGCGTGACGGCCACAGGCGGGACCCTGTCCGCGTTGATGTTGCCCAGGTCGCGGTAGGCGATGCCGCGCAAGCAGATGTGGTCCTGCGCCCCCTGCCGCACGACGTTGGTGAGGCCGTTATAATAGTGGTCGCCCGGAACGCCGAAGGCGAACGGCGCGACGCTGTCGCCCGCCGGGGGCGTGATCCCTATGTTCTGGCGCACAACGTCGTTGAAGGCCGTGTAGCGCGCGAGATTGAAGCTGTACGCGCCGGAGGCCGCCGTGACGATGACGCCGGGGCCGCTGGACACCGTGATGATGCGCAGGTCATGGGAGGACGGGAAGCTGAGGCCGCATGCATCGGCCCCGATCTGCGCCGGGGTCAGCGCCGCCGCGGCGCGGGCGCTCTGTTCCGGTAAGATAGACGAGAATACGCTGATACCGATAACCGTGGCGCCGGGCAGCAGCATGCGTCGAGATATGCTCACGATCACCCCTCCTATGACCACAACGTACATATTGCAATGGCTGCAACCTCTGTAGTGTATATCAATTGTCCGCGACTGGCGCGCCGGGCGCACGCGCCTCCGCGGCGCCACGCGGCAGGTCCGCGGCGCGCGTCGGAATAATAGTGAGCAAAGGGGTAGAAAACAGGAAAGGCGCTCGGCGGGGCCCCCACCCGCCGAACGCCTATCCATATCTCTACTATACGGGGTAACTCCGCGCCGTACATGACAAAAGGCACAGGAAAGTCGAACAATGTTGTCTATCAGCCGGCTGCCCAGGAAGCAACTCACGTTGCTACGCCTCGTCGCGCAGGCCCGACTGCTGCCCATCAGACGAGAGGTTGTGCCCACGCACGGTCCCGGCAAGGTCCAGGTCGCGCAAGCGCGGGTTTTCCGCCGTCAGGTCGTCTTGCGGCGCGTAACCAATCAGGGCGCGCGCGTCCGAGATGTCCAGCCGCTTAAAGCGATTGTCGGAGAGCCCGTGCAAAATCGCGAAGCGGATGCCTTCCGCGTCGATGCAGCGCACGATGAGCTGGTGCAGGTCGCGCTGCGAGACGAAGGCGTCGAGCAGGGCGACGCCCTCCTCGCCCCGCGCCGCCTCCAGCGGCTGGAAGCCGCCGATGCGCAGCGCGATCACCGAGAGGCCTTCCTGCTCGGCCATGTAGCGGCCCAGCGCCTCGCCGAAGCACTTGGAGACGCCATAGAGGTCGCCGGGGTTGACCGGTTCACTCGTCTTGACCTGCACGTCGGGCGGGTAGCCCGAGACGGCGTGGATCGACGAGGCGTAGACGACGCGGCGGCAGCCCGCCGCCCTGGCCGCCACGAACGCGTGGTAGGTCCCCACGATGTTGGTGTCGAGCAGGCTGCCCCACGTCGCATTGGGATCGGGATCGCCAGCCAGGTGCAGGACGGTGTCCATGCCCTGGCACAACTCTTTCATGCGGCTTAGGTCGCCCAGGTCGCCGGTGACCACCTCCCCATACGACCGGATCGGCTCCGGGTCGTCGCCCTCGCGCACCATCAATCGCAGGTCGTAGCGCTCGGGCGCGTGCTGCGCGACGTACGAGCCGATGCGCCCCGCCGCGCCCGTGACCAAGACCCGCCGACGCGCGGCGCTGTCCGACGCCGCGAGCGCGCCGTCCGCGCTGAACGATTGAGTCATGTCGTCCCACTCCTTATACTGCCAGGCATAGCCCACCCTGCGAGGTACGCGAACAAGCACGTTCTCTATCTTTGCAGTTTTTAGGAGGGATTGAGGCATGGCGCTCGATCTGGTACCAAGAGGTTGCTCACACGCCCTTGTAGCCAGGAGAAACGCCATGCCTATCCCGATTGTATGCCTTGACGCCCGTGTCCGCCAGTGGGCCAGTAGCTTCGCCGCGTGTTTCAGCAAGCCGCAGTATCAGCACTTTGTGACCGTGCTGCTGGGGCTGCTGCTGTGCCAGGAGGCACGCACGCTCACGGGACTGCGCCGCCAGATCGCGGGCGGACCGAGTATCGCCAGCCTCAGTCGGTTCCTGGCACGCGCGCCGTGGGATGAGGCTGCCGTCGCACGGGCGTGGCGCGCCCGCTTCGACCGCCAGGTCGCGCCCGTGGTGCAGGCCGAGCGTGCGCGTCAACGCCAGACGCGCCCCCGCCGGGTGGGGCGTCCCAAGGAACCCCTTGTGACCGGGTACCTCAGCGGTGACGACTCCACGCTGGCCAAGCCCAAAGGCACGACGATGGAAGGCGGGGGGCACCATGACTCGAGCACGGCCGACGCGCGGGTCCGCGGGCACTCCCTGGTGCAGGGCCTCTACGTGCTCCAGGGGCGACGCTGCCCGCTCGCGCCCCAGCTCTACCAACAAAAGAGCGTCTGCGCGGCGCGCCAGGTCCCCTTCCGCAGCAAGATCGCCCTGATGGAGGAGCAGATGCGCACCTTCGCGCCCGTGGCAGGGACCCTGACACATGTCCTGCTCGATAGCTGGTACGGGGCCAAGAGCCTCTGGAAGGCGGCGCGCGACCGGGGCTTCCTGATCACCACCGGCCTCAAGAGCAATCGTGCGCTGCGTGTACCCGACCCGGACACGGCGCAGGGCTGGCGCTGGCAGCAGCTGGCGGATTATGCCGCCGGCCTGACGGAGGAGGACTATACCTTGCTGGCGTGGCCGCGCCCGGGCGACGACCCGGACGAACCCCGTCAGGTCTACGTCCATGTCGTCCAGACGCGGGTGCGCAAGCTCTACCGCTGCCAACTCGTCATTGCCCGTCCGGCGCTCGATGCCCCTGCATCCGCGACGCGCTACTGGGCCTCGAGCGACCTGGACGCCGATCCGGCCACGCTGCGCGGCCACATCGCCGCGCGATGGGACGTGGAGGTCTTCTTCGGCGATGCCAAGGAGTTGCTCGGCCTGGACCAGTATCAGGTGATGACCACCACGGCCATCGTCCGCTTCTGGACCCTGGCGCTCGCCGCCTATACCCTGATAGAGGAGGAGCGGGCGCGCTTGGTCCAGGAGCAGCAGCGGCACGGCACCATCGGCGAGGCCCACCGGGCGCTGCAACGCCTCCATTATCGTCACCTCCTGAGCTGGATTGAGCATGAAGTCCACGCCGGTGTCGCTGCCGACACCCTTTACGAGCAACTCGCCGCATAGCGACGACTAAATGTGCAAAGATAGAGCACGTTAAGAACCGGGCAATTTATGTACCATATCTGTCTGGATGAGGTCGGCTAAATGGCGACATGCCTATGGTATGATTTCGGGCTCCCTCCCATGCCCGGCCAGTAGCAAAACGTCTACTACTTGACAAAATATACCGCTGTGGAGCACACTGGTAGTAACCGGAGTCCCCATCGAAGCCAATAAAGGGAACGTTTACCGACTCAATGCGTCCTCCGGCGTTGTTTATCGAGCCGAACCGGCAATGGTGCGCGGGACGGTAGCATACCACGAGGTAGGAGAACACGAGCATGACAACCGAGACAGCGGCAACCACGACCGGCCTGGCCACCTGGAACATCGATCCCGCCCACTCGATCGCCGAGTTCGGCATCAAGCACATGATGATCGCGACGGTCAAGGGCCGCTTCGGGACCTTGAGCGGGTCGCTACAATTCGACGGCTCCGACATCACCGGAGGGTCGGTCGAGGCAACCATCGACGTCAGTTCGATTAGCACCAACGAGCCAAACCGCGACGGGCATCTGCGCTCGCCCGACTTCTTCCACGTCGAGCAGCACCCCCATATAACCTTCAAGAGCAGTAAGGTCGAGCACGTGGAGGGCGACGAATATCGCATCACGGGCGACCTCACCATCCGCGACGTGACCAAGCCCGTGACGCTCGACGTCACCCACGAGGGCCAGATTACCGACCCCTACGGCAACCGCCGCGTCGGCTTCGCCGCCGAGACGACGCTCAACCGCGGGGACTACGGGCTCACCTTCAACCAGGTCCTGGAGACCGGCGGCATGATGGTCGGCGACAAGGTCAAGATCTCGCTGCACATCGAGGCCGTGCGCCAGGCGTAACGATCCCCCCCACGGCGCTTCGCATTGAAGAAAGAGCTCTGTTTGCCGGCCCGCTGACCCACGTGGCATGACAATTCATTGGCGCGGACAAGTCCTGAGAGCGCGGGCGCTCTCAGGACTTGTCCGCGCCGACGCCATTTCCAACGACTGACGTTGCCTGGAACGTAGACACAACTCCTTACATCTCGTGTCATATACGTGCTATCCAGGGAGGGCTCGGAGTTGGAGGCTACTCTATCCCCGCCCCCACACTCTTTCACAGACCGTGACGCGGGCGTGGGTCAGCCATTGTCGGACGTCGTCGCCGCGGACCGTAAGGTCTGCCACCGCGCGTAGATCGTGCGGCGTGGCTGTCCGGTCTCAGCGGCGAGCGCGGCGACGGCGACGCGCATGTCCTCACCGGACTCCATCGCCGCCCGCAACCGGGCCTCGATGTCCGCATCGGTCGTGCCGGCGCCCCTGGTCGCGGCGCCAGAGTCGGCGATGGCCCCGGCCACGACGAGTGTGAACTCGCCGCGCGGCGCCGTCGCGGCGAAGTGCTCCCGCAGCTCAGCAAGCGTGCCGCGGCGCACCTCCTCGTATACTTTGGTCAGTTCGCGACAGGCGGCGGCCTTACGGTCGCCGAGCGCATCCTGAAGGGCCAGCAACGTTTCCCCAAGGCGATGCGGCGCTTCGTAGAACACGAGGGTGTCGGGCCGGTCCGCCAGCGCGGCCAATTGGACCCGGCGGTCGCCGCGCTGCCGCGAGAGGAAGCCGACGAAGGTGAACGGCGCCGGCGGCAGCCCGCTCACCACCAGGGCGGTCAGCGCGGCGTTGGCGCCCGGCAGCGCCTCGACCCGTCCCCCCTCCGCCACGACCCGCCGCACCAGCTCGGCGCCCGGATCGGAGATCAAGGGCGTCCCCGCGTCGGACACGAGCGCGACCGTACCCGTGCACAGCGTCTCCAGGATCGCCGCGGTCGCCGCTGCCCTGTTGGCCTCACGATAGCCTATCAAGCGCGCGGGGATGCCATGGCGCGCTAACAGGGACCGCGTGCGCCGCGCGTCCTCGGCGGCGACGACGGAGACCGCGCGCAACACGCGCAACGCCCGCAGGGTGATGTCTTCGAGGTTCCCAATCGGCGTGGACACCACGTAGAGAGTGCCGATGGGTAGGGGCGGCGCGGGGGCGAGAAGATGCGGCGCCGCGTTGGAGTCCTCGCCGGGGTCGTCGCGCCCGACATGTTCGCTGGCGTCGCTGGGATCCTCGTGCCCGGAGGCCTCCGGCAGCGCGGCTTCTATCCTGGAGGCCATGCCAGGGCGCGTCCGCCAAGCACATGCACATGCAGATGCGCCACGCTTTGACCGGCGGCGGGGCCGGTATTGATAACCAGGCGGTAGCCATCCTCCCCCAGCCCCTCCGCCCGAGCGATGCGCGCGGCCGCGGTCATCAGCGCGGTCCAGACGCCGGTCGTCTCCTCGACAGCGGAGGCGCTGGGCACGTGCCGGCGCGGGATCACCAGCACGTGTATGGGCGCCTGCGGGTTCACGTCGCGAAACGCCACGGTCTCGTCGTCACTATGCACGATTGTCGCCGGGATGCGCCCGGCCACGATGTCGCAGAACAGGCACGTCGGATCGTTCTCAGACGCTCCAGCTGCCGCCGCTCCTTCCTGCTCCGACCCCGCCACCACCGCGCCTCCTCACTCGTCACTCGGGCGTATGCAATACGCCCCTACTCACCACTCGGGCGTATGCAATACGCCCCTACTCACCACTCGGGCGTATGCAATACGCCCCTACTCGCCACTCGGGCGTATTGCATACGCCCCTACTCGCCGCTGGCGACTGGGCGCGTGTAGGCGGATCGTCGCGACGCGCGCGCGTGGCGCACCCAGGAGCGCATGACGGTGCGGGCCAGCTTGGCCGTGTCGTGGCGCACCGCGTTGTCCGGGTCGACCACGTCGGCCGTGATCAACTCCGCGCCGTGCTCGTCGCGCCACTCCGACGCCACCACATCGCTATGCCAGTACGGAGGCTGCACCGCGTCGAAGCGCGTGTTCGTGATGATCGCGTCAAAGGGGTGGTAGCCTAGATGCCGTTCGACCGCGGCCAGGAAGTCCTCGGCGCGATACTGGTCCGTCTCGCCGGGCTCGGTTGCCACGTTACAGACGAAGACCTTATAGGCCGACGAAGCCTGCAGCGCCCGCGCGATGTCCTTCACCAACAGGTTGGGCAGCACGCTGGTATAGAGACTGCCAGGCCCCACCACCACGATATCGGCGTCCAGGATGGCCTGCACCGCCTCGGGGTACCCCACGGCATGGGCCGGCTTGAGGAAGACACGCTCGATGGGCGAGCGTCCCTCCAGATCGACGTCACCCGAGGCATGGTCCCGGTGCATGTTCGACTCGCCGTCGACGCGCGACTTATCGCGCAACTCGGCCACCAGTGTGACGTCTTCGAGGGTCGAGGGCAGGATCTGACCCTGCACGGCGAGGACGCGCCCCATCTCGCGCAGGCCCAACTCGAAGTTGCCCTTGATATCGGCCATCGCCGCCATCATCAGGTTGCCCAGGTTGTGGCCCTCCAGGCCCGAGCCCTCACGAAAGCGATACTGCAGCAATTCGTTCATCAGCGGCTGCACGTCGGCCAGCGCGGTGATACACTGCCGGAAGTCGCCCGGCGGCAGGATATGCATCTCGCGGCGCAACCGCCCGGAACTGCCGCCGTCGTCGGCCACCGTCACGATCGCCGTCAGGTTGCCCGTGTGGTGTTTGAGGCCCGAGAGCAGCACGGACAGGCCCGTGCCGCCGCCGATGGCCACGATACGCGGGCCACGGCGCAACTGACGCTTCTGGTACAATAGATCGACCACGCGCGCGTTGCCGCGCGGCAGCAGGGCGTTGATGACGCTGCGGTTGAGGCGCAGCAGGGCCACGGCGGTCAGGACAGCGCCGGCGGACAGGAAGAGGAATCCGCGCCACTCACGCGGCAGGAACTGCAGGGTCAGATAGTAGATCACCCCAGGGAACTTGAACCCCGTCTCGTAGACCGCTTTGAGGAAATAGCCGGCGCTCAGACTGAGTAGGGTAATGCCGATTGCTAACAGAACGAGCCAGCGCTTGATACTCATGCCAAGGTGTAGCCAACGTGGCATGCTCACAGCACACGCCCCTTTTGCATCGTCCCTCTCTCCGCTCATCGCATCTCTACCGTCGATCAGGTCATAGGCCAACACCAGACCGTCCCTGGTTAAGAGTAACAGTCCGGTTACGGCACCGTCAATGGGCTGCGAGGTGGGCGAGACCGGTTAACGCCTGGGCTACGAGGCCTTCCTTAGCACGGTGTGTGCCATGCATGGTATCACCTCGCCTGGCACGGTATACTGTGTATTATGTCCATTCGACCTATTCTGCTCTTCGGCGATCCTGTCCTGCGCCGGAGGACCACGCCCGTGGAGCGGGTCGACCGCGCCACCCGGCGCCTGATCGACGACATGATCGAGACCATGCGCGAGGCCGACGGTGTTGGTCTGGCCGCGCCGCAGATCGGTGACGCGCGGCGCATCTTCGTGGCCGAGCTGGACGAGCAGGTCTACGTGTTCGTCAACCCCGAGATCGTCGACGCCTCATCAGAGATGGAAACGGGTGACGAGGGCTGCCTCAGCCTGCCCGGCTACGTCGGCGAGGTCGAGCGCCACCTACGGGTCACGGTGCGCGGCCTGGACCGGCGCGGACGCCCGCACACCGTCGCGGCCGACGGCCTGCTGGCGCGCTGCATCCAGCACGAGCTCGACCACCTCGACGGCATCCTCTACACCGACCGCATGAAGCCCGACGCCCCGCTCTACGAAGTGGTCCAGGAACCCGACGACGACGACGATGACGACGGGGACCTGGAAGAGGCGGGGGCATAGCGTCGCCTTCGCTTTCTCTCCTCTCCCGCGTCAGGGTGAGGACGCTACACCATCGGCCGCGGGTAAGGCCGACGTGTAGTAAACGTGCCAGGCGCTCTTTCGACAGTTGCGACGGACTGGGACCGTAGGCACGCGCTGCCCTGCTTTCACCTGGAACGATCAGGCTTGACGGCCTCCATCGTCAACCATGGGTTGGGGGGTGAGAGTTAGCCCAGGGCCTGGCGGTAGACGGCCACCGTGCCCTCGACCCAACGCGCCGTGGTGAAGCGCGCTGCCTGGATTGGCCCGGCGCGGCGCAGTCGCTCCGCTTCCGCGCTGTCGGTCAGCACGCGCTCCAGCGCCGCCGCGATGGCCTCGATGCTGCCAGGATCGACCAGCAGCGCCGCGTCGCCCGCGACCTCGGGTAGCGATGAAACGGTCGAGGTGATCGTCGGCGCGCCCAGGGATAGCGCCTCGGCCACTGGCAAGCCCCAGCCCTCGTAGAGTGACGGGTACACAAAGGCCTCGCAGGAGGCGTACAACGCCGCCAGATCCTCGTCGGGTACGTAGCCCAGCCGGCGCACCCGCAACGCCTGCGCAGGGCCCAGCAATTGCTGTTCGCTGAGCCCCCAGCCCGCGCCACCCACCAGCGCCAGCGCGGGGGTGTCGCCGAGGCGCTCGTGCAGCAGACGGTACGCCTGTAGGACAGCGCCCAGGTTCTTGCGCGGCTCCAGCGTCCCGACCGACAGGATAAACCCCTCCTCCAGCCCGTACTTGCGCCGCGACGCGGCAATCTGTTCGTCCGAGGGCCGGCGCGTGAAGAGCGGAGAGATGCCCGAGCACACCACATGTATGCATCTGGCTGGAACCCCTACTCGCTCCACTAGATCTTGCCCCGTCGCCTCGGAGACAGCGATAATCGCGTGAGCGCGGCGCGCGATCAGCGGCGTCATGACCCGCAGATACGCGCCGTTGAGCCGGGTATGGTAGCGCGGATAGACGACGTACGACAGATCGTGCACCGTGGCCACCACCGGCATCCCGTGCACCGGCGGGAAAACCACGTCGGGGGCATGGTAGAGGCGCGCGCCGTCCCAAGGGCCATGCGTCGGCCGTCCGGTCAGTTGCCGCGCCAGCATCTCCAGGCGCCAGGAGCGGATACCACGTTGCAGTTGGGCCACCTCTACTCCACCGGCCAGCGGATAATCGGCGCGCGGCGCCACAAAGAAGGGCCGGAGCGCCACTGCGTCCGGCTCCCCCTGCCGGTTCAACAGCGCCTCGGCCAGTTCACGCGTATAGCGGCCAACGCCGGCGCGCTGCGTCAGCGCCGTGGTGACGTCGAGCGCGACGGTCAGGCTCATGCTCCCACCCTCATCTCCGATCCACCGACCAACCGGCGGCGCTCGCCCGCGGCTTCCCGGTACACTTCCAACGTCTCGCGGGCCGTCCGCTCCCACGAGAAGAGCGCGGCACGCTGGAGGCCTGCGTGGCTCAGGCGGGCGCGCAAGTCGGCGTCGTCCAGCGCGGTGCGCAGGGCAGCGGCAAGGTCGGACGTGTCCAGTGGATCGACGGTGATGGCGGCGTCGCCGACGACCTCGGGCAGCGACGACGTGTTGGAGCAGATGACCGGCGTGCCGCAGGCCATGGCCTCCAGCGGCGGCAGACCGAAGCCCTCGAACAGGGAAGGGTAGACGAAGGCCGTCGCCGCTCCATAGAGCGCGGGCAAGTCCTCGGCCGGGATATAGCCGGCGAAGCGGATGTCCCGCTCCAGTCCCCGTTTCTTCACCTCGTCGTACACATCATCGTTCCGCCAGCCTTCGGCCCCGGCGATGACCAGTTTGGCGCGGTGGTCGCCCGCCGCGTACAACTCCGCGAGGGCCCGCACCAGCGTCACCACGTTCTTGCGCGGCTCCAGAGCGCCCAGGAACAGGAAGAACGTCTCGGGCAGGGCGAGGCGGTGCGACAGCGCCCTAACCTGCTCCGGGGTAGCCGGCGTCAGCCCCGGCGCCGCTGCTTCATAGATCACGCGGACACGCTCGGCGTCGATGCCCGGCAGGCGGAGGAGGTCGGACGCCGTGGCCCGCGAGACCGCGATCAACCGCTCGGCGCGACGCAGCGAGAGCAGCATCTGCGGCACCGTCAGCAGCCGGTTGCGCCAGGTATGCAGACCGCCCATCGTCAGCGCCGAGAGGTCATGCGCCGTGATCACCGTCGGGACCGGCGACCAGGGCGGCGCCATGTGGTTGGGGCCGTGGAACACGTCCACGTGCCCGGCCAGAAGCGCGCGCGGTACCGCTAGAGGCAGCCACAACGGCGCCGGCATCGCCCGCCACGAACCAACGAATGTCGGCAGCGGTTCGGGCGCCGCTTCTTTGGCATATAGTCTCAGCGACGGCGCCTCACCGGCAGGCAAGAGGCCGAATCCATAGAGCAATCCGCGGCAATAGGTCGCGACGCCCGCGCGCGAGGTCGTGAGCGGACGAGCATCCACGGCAACACGTAAACCGTTCCCGATTGGGGTGGTCCCGCTGTTGGCGCCCGTGGTCGGCATCATAACTCTATCGGCAGCGCCATAGAAAGCGGCGCCCCATACGATACGCGGCATATCATCGCGCGCTACCCCGTCCCGATTGTGTCGCAACCTGCCGGTAGAGTTGAGTCGTCCGCTCGGCGATGGTCGGCCAAGCGAAAGCCCGCGCCGCCTCGCGCGCATGCCTGCCTAACAAAGCACGTTGCGCGGGATCGTCGGCCAGTTCTACGATGACCCGCGCCAGTGCTTCGGTATCTCCCGGCGGGATCAGAACGAGATCACGCCCCGCTACCACGTTCTTGGGCGGCACGGTCGCTATTGTCGAGATAACTGGGCAGCTCAGGGCCAGCGCGGCCATTAACGTGGTGCGCCGTAGCGAGACGCCGTCGCGAAACGGCAGCGCGACGATGTCACAGTGGGCCAGACGCTCCGCTGCCTGGGCGTCATCTAACTTCCCCGTGAGCGTCACAAAGTCACGCAGGTCCGCTCGGCTGATCCGCTCGCGCAGTTCTTGGTGATACGGAACAGTTTTATTCAACTCGCAGATCATAATCAATCGTAGGCGTGGCTTCCCGCGTCGTGCCAGGGCAAAACCCTCCATAAGGGTGTCAATCCCTTTGGCCGGATTGACAAAACCAAAATAGCCAACGGTGACAACCTCTGTCGAAGCCAGCAGTCCTTGTTGTCGTTGTTGCTCGGGCACGTCCGGGGCTGGAATCGGATCGTCTGAGACGTTGACATCGTGTACGACCAGCGGGACAGGCAGATTCGAGCCGACCGGAATCGTGGTATAACGCGCCGCTGGCACGGGGTAGTGCCAGCGTTGGCGTAGGAAGCGGAACTCGTCCTGCTCGTTGGTCAAGATGATGCGCAGGCTAGCAAGCAGCATCACAGCAAACCAGACCTTACCATATGGGCCGGCTAGAAGACGCACTCGGATACGCCGTGGCCACGGCGTGCCATAGTCATGCACCGTGACGATGGTTGGCACACGCACGCGTAAGAGGCGCAAAGCAAGTGGCAGGGCTGTAATCGACGCCGAGCGCCCGTACATCTCATTCTGGTACTGCACATGGACGACATCGTAGCGGCCGGCCCGCACGACCGCGCAAATATCTAGGAGAGATTGCCAGCCCCAATCGTCAATCAGCGGCAGCACCCTAACGCCAGCAACGCCAGCCCGCTCTCGTTCGTCCGGCTGAAGCGTCATCAATCGCGAGGGACGACGCGAGGTAAGGACATCGACTGAAACACCGAGGTGAGCAAGATGCTGAGCCAACAGATACGCATAGTCTCCGACCCCACAACGGTCGGGTGGATAGCGCGGTACGACCATGCAGACGCGCATCGGCATCAGTCCACCAGCTCGGTGTAAAGTCTGTACATATCGGCGGCGAATACCTCCGCGTCGAACAGCTCCCGCGCGCGGGACATCGCCCGCTCTCCCAGACGTGCGCGCTCCTTGTCATCTCGCAGCAGCCGAGCGATGCACTCCGCAAGGTCCCTATAGTTGTAGGGCGGCGCCAGTATACCTGCGTCGCCAACGACATCCGGGATTGCGCCCGAGGTTGTGGAGACGACCGCCTTGCCACAGGCCATGCTTTCCGCCAGCACCATACCAAACTGTTCCTCCCAATACGGCGCCGGCAGACTGGGCAATACAAAGAGGTCGGCGGAAGCGTATAGCCGCGGCATATCGGCATAGGGAACACCAGTTCTATGCCTGACGACATTCTCTAACCGTAAGGTTGCAATCATGCGCTGGATGAGCGTGTGGTCTCCGTTGCCGACCAGGGCAAATTCTACTCGTCCGTTAAACGCGGCCTGCTTACTGATCTCGTTGGCGGCAAGTATAAACTGCGTGACGCCCTTTTCCGGCGTTATACTTCCAACCAATAGCACGCGCAGCGACTCCTGACTCGTCCACAGATCGAACCCGTCATTCGCCACGCGCGGCGTGGGGTGGAAATGGCGCAGATCAATGCCTGGAAAGTGCGTGCGAATGCGCTTGGCGTCCACCCCTTCCAGGCGCAACGTGTCCGCTGCCCGCGGGCTCATAGCTAGAAAAACATCGGCCTGCTGCTGGACGTAATGCTTTTGTCGCCTCATTGGCCGTTCTTCCTCGTGTAGAAAAGGAATGGTCTCGTAACACGACGTAACGAGCCTGAACTTGCGCCGATGTCGCCCATGTGCGGCTCGGGCCGCTTGATAGGTGAACCCATTAAAGGTCTCGGCAGCGTGTGCAACATCGAAGCCGGCCAGAGTGCTCTCCAGGCCGAGCAGGTACTGCCGCCCCACATACCGTCCTAGCATATAGCCCAAGGAGCCGCGCAAGACGCGGGATCGATTAATGTACGGATCGACACAGAATAATCTCTCTACGGGCATCCGCAACGTATCCAGCGCGAATGGCGCTAACCGGCTCCCAATGGCAGTAACCTCAGCACGCTCCATTAGCGGCTCGAAGTTCTGCATCTCCCACTTGGTGAGAAACTCTCCGCGCACGACCGCTATTTTCATCCGACGTTTTTCACCCCAGGCCGTTCAGTCCTCTATAAGAAATGCGCGTACCGCCCCACAAGTGGGGCACCCTTCAAGATGTCCCGCTCGGTATCGCTCAACAAGTGGGTAAACTTGTAACCCAGGAGGAACACGATGGTCCCTGCCGGCACGCCAATGATGATGCCATAGGCGCGAAGCACCCATAGCGCAAGTGCGGCGACCGCCGTCACTGCCGCGATCTTCGCAATAGGTCCACTGAGACCCAGGGGGCCTAAATCGCGCCGCAGAGCGACATAGACGAATGCGGCGTTCAAGAACTCCGAAGCGACGGTAAGGGCAGCCGATGCATAAAACGAATATCGTGGGATCAACAAGACGTTGAGCGCCACATTGAATAGGAAGGTAAGCGTGAACGAGATTGCCACGATCTTCTGGCCCTGCAGCGTGATGAGTCCACCGTTGTATAAACCAACCATCAACATGCCAGGGAACGCCCAGGAAAGAATCCCAAGGGCTAACGCCGCGTCAAGGAACTGACGGCCGCCTACTAGATGCAATGCATCCGTGGCATAGAAGCTACAAAAGAGCGCCACTGGGGCGCTGAATGCGAGCGCCAATGACGTGGACGAGCGTAGCACCCGCACGACCCCTGTTCGCGACTCAGTCAGCACGCGATTGAGCACAGGTAGCGTCACGGTAATGGCCGTCCCTACGAACAGCGCCGCGAGCACATCCAGAACCCGATAGGCCACCCCATAGAGGCCAACAGGCGTACAGGTCGTGGACTGACGACAGCCGCTCTCCCAGGACAGGATCAGCATGTCACCGCGCGAGTAGAGCACGTTGAGCACGGTTAGCGCCGAGAAGGGCGCGGCCAGTCGCAGCAACGTCGGCCACCACCTCACGTCAATCTCCAATAGCATCGGTAAAAAACGCGTATACACAATCCACGACAGTGCAGCGGCGTTGATGACTGTGACCACAGTGAAGACGATGACCAGACCCAACACGTGGTGGCCCAGGGCAAGCGCGATAATGCTGAGCACGGTCGTCAAGCCTGCCGTCGCAACGCTCAATATCGCGTTCAAGCTCATATGCTCACGGAACTGGAAGACGAGGTTCAAGGTGTTCGCCGCCGCGAGCGGTAAGAGAGACAGGGCATAGACATAGACGGCGATTCGTAATGATGGAGCGATCGCCACCTGCGCGAGAGCGCAAATAAGAACTACCCCAAGCAGTGTGGTCACCATTCGGACGGCCAGTACATTGGACACGTAGCGGACAGCGCGTGACTGATCCTGCGCCACGTCGCGCACGGCGAGCGAGCCCATACCAAGATCGGTCAGCACACCAAAAAAACCGACGAAGGAGAGGACCGTGGTGTATTCTCCAAAGAGGCCCGTGCCCAACACACGCGTGCTGATAAAGAGCAAGACGAACGAGAACACTTTGCCGACCAACGCTGCCGCGCTCTGGTAACCCGCGTTGCGCAAGGGACGCAAACGTCCCGCGACGCCTCGCCGATCATGCACTCGTGCGGCTTGCTCCGCCTGGACCTCTACCGACATCGGAAAACGCTTGCGCGCCGTCGCATCTCGCCGTCCATAGGTCAGGCCTCCAACAGGTAGTGTCCGCGTCTGAGCAGGCAAAGCGCGAGCTGTTTGGCCGCGGGAATTCTGTAGTGCAAGCGTCGGGGCAGGCGCGCGTATTGTCCCATGACATCGTCAACCCAACCCATGAGGGAGAACACTTCCGCGTATGCCAGATCGACATCCGGCTCACTACGGTGACGCAATGGTGCGCGCAGACGTGGCCCCCCAGATTGACCAAAGACAGTCCCTACAATAGTAACGACACGATGGTCGTAGGTGTGATGCGTTAGCATGTGCTCGTAGCCTTGTTCCGCGATGCGCGTCCGCTCCCCGTCGTCGCGCAAGAATGTCTCGGCTACATCGACGAGTTGATCGTCGTTATACATAACCACGTGCTGCCCATCGCGGACCACGTCTGAGAGGCCATTGCCAATGCGATCTGTCAGCAAGAGTGTTCCAGTAGCCGGGCCTTCGAAGATCCGCATGTTAACTTCGCGACGCATCGAACAGTTGAAAACCAAGCGAGATTCGCTGTAGAGACGAGCCATCTCCGGCGGGGCATAGGATTGGTGGTGATCGTTGACGGTAAAGCGGCGGCGCAGCCGATCTAACAGGACCCTCCGTCGCTCGTAACCGCTTCGCGTCGAGCCAGCAAAGCCGATGTCGTAGCGCTTAGTGACGTCATAGCGGCGATGGACAGCGGGGTCACAGGCGAACGGGAGCCAGTGCGCCTGGGGATGGCCCGCGCGCCGCAGCGCGTCCACGAAGTCGCGCTGGGCTGAGAAGGCATAATCGAAGAACATGGCCTTCTTAACCAGCTCATGCGGTCGCACATGCACATCGATGAGGTAGCATGCCGTTGGACAGTCCAGCGCAACTAGGCCACGCGGGAAGTAGCGCAACTCACCGGTATCGACGAGAAAGAACAGGTCAGGCTTATCCGGCAGCCCCGCGACGACTTCGCGCAGATCGACGGTCGCGGGGAATCCGGGTTGGGCAGCCCAGGACGTTCCGACGAATGTCGCCGTCCCTTGGCGCTCGAAGGCGCGCTGCAAGTACGTTGCCGTTCCCCACGGATGGTAACCGTATCCGATCAGGATATTCACGACTGCGTGTGTCCTCGATAGTCCTACTTCAGGCGCGTGTGCGAACTAGCCTAGCCGTTACGAGTCTAGCGGCTCAGGCGATACCGGGCAAGCGCGATCAGCTGTCTGGTCACCACTATATCGCTACGGTTCTCGCTCATCATGCAACCTGGTATGGTCATGGAAGGCACACAACGCACGAAGAGCGCGAGCGAGGTACGGGTAGTATGAGGATAGGCATCAACGCCTTCGCGCTCGGTACGGAGGCAGATGGAACTCAGACGTACGTCCGTAACTTGACGCGCGCGCTGGCGGCAGTGGACCGCGCCAATCATTACTCGTTGTTGATGTTGCCGTCCTCGCAACGCATAGCGGTACCAGAATCGGCGAACATGGAACGGCTCGTCGTACGCAACCGCCTCGGACGGCTCCCTGTTCCACTGGCCTCCTCGCTTGCCTTGTTACGTGCCCGGCTCGATCTCGTGCATGTCCAGTTTGCGGCGCCATTACTTTGCCCAACCCGCATCGTGGTCACCGTGCATGACATTATGTTCGACCGGCATCCGGAGTTTTTCACCCCCTCCGATCTGGCTCAATTGCGCGCGCGCGTCCCTCGCACCCTTCGCCATGCCGCGGCCGTCTTAACAGTGTCAGAATATTCGCGACGTGACATCATCCGCCACTATGGCCTGTCACCCGAGAGAGTTGTCGTTACCCCTAATGCCGCCGACCCGATGTTTGCGCCCGTCCGCGACCCGGCACGGTTGGCGATGGTACGTACGCGCTATGGTACTGGCGACCGATTCGTGCTCTTTGCTGGCGCGCTCAAGCCAAATAAGAACTTGCCGGCGGTCGTCGACGCCTACGTGCGGCTGCGCCACGCCGATGCCATCCGTCACCGCCTCGTGCTTGTAGGCGCTCAGGCCAACCAAATCATGGATGATGTCTTCGCCCCCGCACGTCACTCCGGCTACGCCGCCGACATCGTGCTCACCGGGCATGTGCCGACGGACGACCTGGTGGCGCTCTACAGTGCGGCGCAGTTGTTCGTCCAACCTTCTATCTTCGAGGGCTTCGGCTTGCCGGTGCTGGAGGCCATGACCTGCGGGACGGCGGTGGTAACCTCGAGCGTTACCTCTATGCCCGAAGTAGCCGGAGAGGCGGCTCTACTGGTCGACCCACGCGATGTGGATGGCTTGGCCGAGGCGATGCGACACGTGCTGACAAATACCGCGCTAAGGCAGCGTCTGGAGATTGCGGGCCTGCAACAAGCCTCCCGCTTTTCATGGGAACGCACCGCACGGTTGACGCTGCAGGTCTACGACGCGGTCGCGCGCTCCCCGCGCCGCCGGCTTGCCACGTCAGAGCGTTGACACGCGCCCCCGCCCTTTTCAATGTTCGGCATGGCTCAAACAGGCTTGACAATGTTGCGCCCGCCGCGGGCTCGAACTTTCCAGCAGACTAGCGCCAAATAAGCCATGTCTTCACCTTGAGCAATGGTCGGTGCGACAGGTAGCGATGGGATCAACGGAGAATATAACCTCGGGCGTAGGTGGGTAGATGGTTGTACAGTATAATCACAGCGAACAGGTGTAAAACTCTATCAGGGTGCAACCGACGTTTAGGGGTTGGCAAGGAGATCGACTCAATTCATGAGGATTGGGATCGGAGCGGATTGGATCGGTGTGCGAGGCGGCGGTGTCGAAACATATGTGCGCAACCTACTCCCGGCGCTAGCCGCTTTGAACACCGGCGACGAATTCATCCTCTACTCGCATGCGGCAATTCCAGTGAATGCGCTTCAGGGTACGGAGAACATGCGCCGTAGCGTGGTGGCGCCGCGTGTCAGGGCTCCGTTTGCCTTTTCGCGCACCCTCGTCAATGCGCGCCTCGACGTGTATCATGAGCAGACCTTAGCTTCACTGCTCTTTGGCGCGCCGCTCGTGATCACGCTGCACGACGTCTACTTCGAGCACGTGCCCCACGAGTTTGCCGCTGTGGAACTCATCAAGCGACGCCTGGCTACATTCACCACCACCCATCGAGCCGCGGCCATTTTGACGGACTCGGAGTTTTCCAAGGGTGATATCGTGTCCCGCTACGGCGTGTCGCCCCACAAGATAACCGTTGTGCCGCTGGCCGCGGCCCCTATGTATCGCCTCATTCATGACCAGGCGGTACTGGCAAGCGTCAAAGAGCGACATGATATCCACGAGCACTTCATACTCTACGCCGGAGTACTCAAGCCCAACAAGAACCTCCCACGAGTCATCGAAGCGTACGCGCGACTCCGCCGAACCGGAGTAACGCGACACCGACTTGTTATTGCTGGAGGGACAGCGTCGTGGCTGCGGGACGATTTGCGCGCCGTGGCACGGAGCAGTGGATACGGCGACGACATCGTGTTCACGGGCTACGTACCGGACGAGGACCTGGTGGCCCTCTACAACGCGGCGGACCTCTTCGTCCATCCCTCCCTCTTCGAGGGCTTTGGCCTACCGCCGCTGGAGGCCATGGCCTGCGGTACCGCCGTGATCACGTCCAACACGACCGCGCTGCCGGAGGTCGTGGGCGACGCCGCGCTCACCGTGGACCCTCTCGATGTGGAGGCGCTGGCGGAGGCCATGGCGATCGTCCTGGGCAACACGACGCTACGATCAGAGCTCGAGCAGCGAGGGTTGGAACGCGCGGCGCAGTTTTCTTGGGAACATACCGCCCGCATCGTCCATGGCGTCTACCACACCGTTGGAAACAAGCGACACGAGGCGCTACGTTGTGGCTTATAGGGTCGCGCTAGTTGATTGCCATATGGGTCACGTCAAGAGCATGGCGCTGCGTCGATGAGGGTAGGCATTAACGTCTCGTTCCTCCATAGCGGATCGGGAGGTATTCGGGTCTATGTGCGCAATTTAGTCGATGCCCTTGCACGCGTCGATGGAGACACTGAATATGTGCTGTATTCAAAACTTCCCTTCACGAGCGACTTGATTGCCGAAACATCACACATGCAGCGATTGCTTATCCCGCCAATTCTAAAGGAGCGCCATCTCCCTCTCGCTTCATCATTGGTGCTGGCCCGCGCGCGGGTGGATGTCGTTCACGAGCAGATCACCGCGCCATTTATCGTCGGCAGGCCGATCGTCGTCACCATCCACGACATTCTGCACGAACACTATCCCCAGTTCTACACCCCCAACGTCCTGCGGTACATACGCATCACAACGCCCTTGACGGTGCGGCGCGCCGCGGCCATTATCACAGACTCGGAGTTTTCACGGCAGGGCATTATACGCCGCTACCAGGCGCCGCCAGAAAAAGTGGTTGTTGCGCCCCTGGCGCCGGACCCCATCTACCGGCCCATCCGCGACCCGGATCGACTCCGCGTTGTCCGAGATCGATACGGCGCCGGTAAGCGGTTCATCCTATTCAGCGGTGCCCTCAAACCGACCAAGAACCTGCCACGAGTGCTGGACGCCTATGTGCGTCTGCGACGCGCAGGCGCCATCCACCACCGTCTGGTCCTGGCCGGCAGTAGGGCGTGGGTAATTGACGACCTGCTCACGGTCGCTCGGGAGTCCGGCTACGCGGAGGACATCGTGTTCACGGGCTACGTGCCGGACGAGGACCTGGTGGCCCTCTACAATGCCGCCGACCTCTTCGTCCATCCCTCCCTCTTCGAGGGCTTCGGCCTACCGCCGCTGGAGGCCATGGCCTGCGGTACCGCCGTGGTTACCTCCAATACATCCGCCTTACCGGAGGTGGTCGGCGACGCCGCGATCATGATCGACCCGTTCGATGTGGAGGCGCTGGCCACGGCTATGGCCCGCGTGCTCGACGACGGCGACCTACGAGCGGACTTAGAGGCGCGGGGGCTGGCGCGTGCGGCGCAGTTCACCTGGGAGCGCACCGCCCGCATTGTCCACGGCGTCTATCAGAGTATCGACAGCCTTAAGCATCACACGTCTTTACTTTAGTCGATTATTTTGTTGAAGGAAGATGACAATGGAGTACAAGCGAACCGCGCACTACCTGCTACCTCCCGCTATATTCGAGCTTACGCGTCCATTCCGCTTTGCACGAGCGATTCGAGCCTATCATCAGAATCATAGCCACTCGTATGGGTATTCGGTCTATCGTCAGCAGGTCTTTAAGCGTGCCATAGCCAACCATTCCTTGCTCAACTCGCTACGAACGGAACAACCTTTGCCGCAGGGATATGGTAAAGATGTCGATGAGCGATGTATCGAATTCCCTTGGATACTAGCCAATTTAGGCTACGATCATGAGTTCGTGCTTGATGCGGGATCAACTCTCAATCATGAATACATCGTCTCGTGGCCCGGCCTTGCCAACAAGACACTCCATATCCTGACGCTTGCTCCAGAGACAGAGTGTTATTGGGAAAGAGGAATAAGTTATCTATACGCTGATCTTAGAAACGTTCCTCTGCGCGATCACTACTACGACACTATTGTCTGCGCATCAGTCTTGGAACATATTGGTCTTGATAATAGCGCATACGTCAAGGGGCAAGTCTACCAAGAGGATCGTCCTGATGATTTCACACAGGCTATGAAGGAAATGCGGCGGATTCTCAAGCCTAACGGTCGCCTGCTACTGACCGTTCCCTACGGTAAGTATGAGCGTCAACACTGGTTCCAGCAGTTTGACCGGCATCTACTTGAACGAGCACTGGAGGCTTTCGGCCCAGTATCCTCTATTCGCAAGGAGTTTTTCCGCCAGTTGCCAGAGGGGTGGGTACGATCGAATGAAACGTCCTGCGCCGATGCATCGTATGGTGTCACTACACGCGGAGCTGGAGCTGTTGCATGCATCGTGGCAGAGGCATGAGGCAAGACACATTGTTATGCAAGGCGAACCCATTCGGGAGTTGGTCTATCGGCCTTGCAGTACCATAACCTACCATGCCTATCAACGGACAAAGTGCCTTGCTGACCCGACTTTGGATGCGCATTCGCAGTCGTGGGAACAAGCCTGACGGCGCCTGCTTCACCTGAAA
>JAABUQ010002075.1_pt1 | contig 40688 bp, 32 predicted proteins | sample 5560001 | NCBI WGS metagenome assembly JAABUQ01 (sample SAMN10711888, study PRJNA513371) | rock metagenome | isolation source: Antarctica rocks | place: Antarctica: Victoria Land, Finger Mt nord | collected 2015-12-18
CGATGGGAGCGCTCCCGTTTTTCGCCCGGCTCTTTATTGCCCTTCCCTAACAGGGGCCTTCCAGGGAGCCAGTGCTGAGGGAGCGAGGGACGAGCGGCCCCTAGTCGCAGGGCCTCCGTAGCGGGGTGAAGAGGGGTTCTGCTCCGACTCCACGCAGGAAAACCGCCTGCCTTCCGCGAACTTTCTCCTGTGAACGAAATTCGCGACATTCTGCGGCGGGGCGCAAACGATACCTGGCAGCTTGGGTTGACAGAAACGCAGCTTGACCAGTTCGTGCGCTACGCCGAGATGCTGGTTGAGTGGAACGCGACCCGGATGAACCTGACCCGGCTGGTCTCGCCCCGCGACATCACCGTCAAGCACTTCCTTGACTCCCTGGCGCTGATGACCGTGCAGCCGATGCCATTAGACTTGCGGCTTCTTGATGTGGGCACAGGGGCGGGCCTGCCGGGGCTGGCGCTCAAAATCGCCCGGCCCGACCTGCGCGTGACCCTGCTCGACTCGACCGCCAAAAAGCTTGGGTTCTGCCGCGCCGTCGCCGATGACTTAGGCTTAGAGAATGTAACTACTGTTCACGCCCGCGCCGAGGACGCCGGGAAGCAGCCCGGACTAGCCCGCAGTTTTGATCTTGTCGTTGCCCGCGCCGTCGCGCCGCTTGCGACCTTGCTGCCCTGGCTCGTGCCGTTCGGCAAGCCGAGCGGCCGGATCGCCGCGCTGAAAGGCGCGTCCGTGGCGGAGGAGATGGCTGCCCTCCCGCCGCTCCGGCGCTTGGGCCTGTCGCTGATCCACACCATTGCCGTCACGCTGCCGGAAGCGGACGAAGACCTCGTGCGCCAAATTGTTCTCTGCGACGTATTCGAGCATTAACTTGAGCATTAAAACGCCCCGCGAAAGGACCCTTTATGAGCATCCCGCCTCCGAACCCTCCGCCCTCAGAGCAGCCCGCTCCCGCCCCGTTTTGCGCCCGCTGCGGAGCGCCGAATGAGGCCAAGCTCGCCCAGTGCCCCCACTGCGGGCAGAGCCTCATGGCATCCGCCTGGCCGCCGCAGCCCGGCGGCTACGCCCCGCCGCAGGGAGGCTATTACCCGCCGCAAGGCTACCCGCCGCAAGGCTACCCGCCGCAGCCGGCGGCAAGTGGGCTGGAAGCGATGATCCCGACGCGGAACCCGTCGGCGCTGACGGCGTACTACTTGGGCATTTTCTCGATTATCCCGTGCCTTGCCATCCCTATGGGCATCACCGCCGTGGTGCTGGGCCTGCGCGGCCTGAAGCTGTTTCAGGAGCATCCCGAAGTGCGTGGGCGTACCCACGCCTGGGTCGGCATCATCGCCGGCGGGCTGTTTGCTTTGGTCAACCTTGCCTTCATCGGATTCCTTGTCTTTGAGTCGCAGGTCCATTCGGGGGGCTAGGAGTGCCCATGATCTGACGCGCCGCATTTGTTCCCGACAGGGCGCAGAGGGGGACGCCGCCGCCGGGGTGGGTACTGCCGCCGACAAAGTATAGTCCCTGCACGTCCGGCGAGACCTGCGGGGGACGCAAAAACCCCTGCTGCCAGCCGTTGGACGATAGCCCGTAAATCGCCCCTCGGTACGCATGGTAGCGCTCTTGCAGGTCAAGCGGCGTCCACATCTGCTCCACGACAATGCGCTTGCGTAAATCAGTCAGTCCCATGCGCTCCAGTTTTGCCAGCACCAAGTCGCGGTAATGCGGGGCTTCGGCTTGCCAGTCGAAATGGGGCGAAAGCGCGGGCGGGTTGGTCATCACAAACAAATTGGAGTGTCCCGGCGGCGCTTTGCTTGGGTCGGAAACGGACTGGCAGGCAACGCCGATGGTCGGGTCTTCGGCGGGCGTCTGCGTGTCGAAGATCGCCGAGAACTCCGCCTCGCCGTCCGCCGCGAGAAACGAGTTATGATGAGCGAGTTGGGAATACTCGCCTTTGACGCCGAGCAGCAGGAGAAACGCCGACGTACTGGGTTCGATCTTCGCGACGCGCGGCTCAGTCCACCGCCGCCGGGCGGCATGGGGAACAAGCGTAGTCATCGCGCCGAGAGCGTCGGCATTGCAGACAACGGCGTCGGCGAAGAGCCGCTTGCCGCACTGCGTTTCGACGCCCCGCGCCCGCCGGTTTTTGACGATAATCTCCGACACTTCGGTGGACGTTCGGAACGTGACGCCGAGACTTTCCGCCGCGTCCCGCAGCGCTTCGGCCAATTGGTACAGGCCGCCCCGCACGTAAAATGTCCCTTCGCGCCACTGCACATCGGCGACAGTCGCGAAGATGCCGGATGCCCGCGCGGGATGCGAGCCGCTGTAAAGCGCGTACAGCTCGAAGACTTGGCGCAGGCGCAGGTCGGTAAAATGCTCCCGCACAACGTCCCGCAGCGTCCGCCAGGGTTTCAGCGCGAGAAAGTCGGAAAGCTGGCCCCACTGGGCAGGCGACGGGATGCCGCGCACGGAGGCCCCGAAATCCTGTTTGAGAAACGGCTCGGTGGTGGCGTCGGACACCTGCCGCGCGTAATCCAGAAACCGCCGGAAGCCCGCTTCGTCCTCCGGCGCGAAGTCCCGGATCGCCTGCGCGGCGTCTTCCGGGTCGCCCGGCGCATCCAGCGTCCGCCCGCCGGGGAAGTGGTAGCGGCAGACAGTGTCCAGCCGCACCAAATCCAGCACGTCCGAGAGCCGCCGCCCGGCGTTCGCAAACACTTCGTCCAGCGCCCAGAGCATTGTCAAAACGTGTGGCCCGGTGTCGAACCGAAAGCCGCCGTCTTCCCAGACGTTCAGCTTGCCGCCGATCTGCGCGTTCTTTTCCAGTACCGTCACGCGCACGCCCCGCGCCGCCAGTCCAATCGCCGCCGCCAGTCCGCCGACGCCTGCGCCGATAATAACAACTTCCATAGAAGAGAGTGTACCCGGCGAACGGAAGCGAAAGAGTCCCCCCGCCCCCAATAATGGGGGAGCCGGAGAAGAGACAGGAGAAGAACCCGCAGGGGTGCCGCTTGCTGCGCCCTCTTTCTTGATCCTTTCCGTACTGCTCCCCCATTATTGGGGGCTGGGGGGGAATTTTACACGCTCAAAACAACCTTGCCCTGCGTATGACCACCCGCCGCCTGCTCCTGTGCCTGCTTTGCTTCTGGCAGCGGCAGAACCGCACCGACACGCACTTTGACTTGACCCGCGTCCACCAATCGGCCAATCTCTGCAAGATGAGCGCCGTCCGGGTGAGCGCCGAACGCCTTGCCGGTGATGCCCCGCGTTGTTGCCTCCGCCGGCGGATTGACCGGCGGCAGGGTACTGACTAGGATGCCGCCGTCTTCGAGCGTCGCCCACGACCGCGCCTGCGTCTCGCCGCTGACCGTATCCAGCACAGCGTCCACATTTTTCGCGACGTCTTCAAACTTCTCGGTCTTGTAGTCTATGACCGTGTCCGCGCCGAGGCTCTGCACATACGCCACATCGTCCCCGGTTGCCGTCGCAAAGACTGTTGCGCCTTTCGCTTTGGCGAACTGCACGGCAAACCCGCCGACTGCCCCGCCTGCGCCGTGAATAAGAATGGTTTGGCCGCTTTGAAGATTGGCCTGCTCAAAGAGCGCCTCCCAGGCGGTGATCCCGGCCAGGGGAATAGCCGCTGCCGCCGGGAAATCTATGCTGCTTGGCTTGGGGCAGACAATCGTGGCCGGCAAAGCAATATACTCAGCATACGCCCCGTTCACGCGAATATCGGCGAAGGCGAACACTGGATCGCCGGGCTGGAAGTTCGTGACGCCCGGCCCGACCGCCTCGATTGTCCCGGCCACGTCCCAGCCCAAAATCAGCGGCAGGGTGTGGGCTGCCATCGCCTCCATCTTGCCCGCCCCAATCATGCTGTCCACGGGGTTGATGCCCGCCGCCACGATCTTGATTGAGACTTCCCCGTCTTTCGCCTCTGGCTTCGGCGCATCTTCGTAGACTAGCTTGTCCGGCCCGCCGAACTCATGGATTCGCACTGCTTTCATCGTTGCCATCTTATGTCTCCTTTTTGTCTGCTAAACCGTCAAAACAATCTTGCCGCGTGTTCCGCCTGCTTCCAAACGTTCATGCGCCTGCCGCGCTTCAGCCAGCGGCAGGACGAGGCCAACGCGGGTTCGGACCCGATCTGAATCAATGAGATTGGCGATTTGGCCGAGCTGGGCGGCGTTCGGCTCGACGCCCATAAAGTGTGTCCGAACGCCATATTTTTCAGCGGCGGTCGTGTCCGGCGGGGCGGAAAACGTGATTAGCAGGCCGCCCGGCTTCAGCACGGCAAAGGACCGTGCTCCGGTCTCGCCGCCGACCGTGTCCAATACAACGTCCATGTCCTGCGCGAAGTCTTCGAACCTTTGGGTTTTGTAGTCAACAACCGTGTCCGCGCCGATCTCGCGCACATAGTCCAAATCGGCTGCTGATGCCGTCGCGACGACACTCGCGCCCAGGACTTTGGCGAACTGCACGGCAAATGACCCGACGGCCCCGCCTGCGCCGTGTACCAGGACTTTTTGGCCCGGCGCAAGATGGGCAGCGTCCGACAGCGCCTGCCAAGCGGTGAGTCCCGATAATGGAACCGACGCCGCATGAACAGCATCGAGTGTTCGGGGACGCGGGGCGACTTCCGACGCCCGGACCGCCACAAACTCGGCATTGCCGCCGTTGCGGGTCGAGTCGCAGCTTGTGTAAACCGAGTCGCCGACCTGAGCGTCCACGACGCCCCGCGCGACTTCGGCAATAATGCCCGCAATATCGTATCCTAAGATAAATGGAAGCGTGTGATACTCCGCAAAATCGCCTGCCCGGATTTCCGCCTCGCCGGGATTGACCCCAGCGGCTTCAACCCGGATTAGCACTTCCCCTTCGGAAAGACTCGGCTTTGGGACATCTTCATACGTCAGCACCTCCGGCCCGCCGTACTGATGGACCACCACCGCCTTCATCATCGTCATGGCATTGCTCCTTTACCGCTGTTGTACCCACTTCGCATCAATCTTTGGGCGTCAGCAAAAAGCTTCGGAAATGATTGCGCCCGTGGGTTCCGACGCCGATAATTCGCCCTCGGTTGTTGATGTCATAGGCCGCTTCCAGTATCCAGCCGGTATGTTTGGGAATGAAACTGTTCAAGTCTTTCATGTTCCCGTTGTGCCAGCAGTAGGCGTGAGCGTATCCTCGGTGGCGCACACATTTTCCCACCACTTGGCCCTGAGCATTTATCCCATAAGCCTGGCTGAAGCGATACCCCTTGAAACTGCCGATTTTGATGTAGCGGCTCCCATTCCAGAAAAACGAATATTCGTCTATGTTACCGGACGCCGACATGAAAGAATCCATCCAGCCGACAACTTGACCTACAGCGTTGATGCCGGATACTTCCGCAAACTCTGCGCCTGGCATCAAACCAAGATCAGTTGCTGTGCCATCCTTCCATAAAATAGGATGCGAGCCTGACGCACCTCCAATGGCTCCCGGTGTGCCGCTAGCATAAGAGACTAACTTCTCGCAAGCGATCTGCCCTAAATCATTAATACCTGCCGCAGATGTGCCAATCCGAATAGTTCCGTTGTGTTGCCACAAATAGCCTGTGCTGCCAACCACCTGCCCCAAATTGTTAATCGCTGTCGCGGCCATGTCTTCTCCTATGATACTACCTTGATTGGTGTTAACATTGGGCAGCGCCGTCTTCTGCCCATCTTTCCAGATAAAGCTGTGTCCGCTAAAAGCATACATTGGGCCAACCTGATCGGTTCGGTCCTGCCCGACGATTTGGGAGTGGTCGTTAATGCCAAATGCTTTGCAGTTGCGAAAGTTTGGGATTGTGCCGAGGTCGTGCATCGTGCCGGTCCACAAAAAGCCGCGTGTCCTGGTATGCGCCGCTTTAACCCAGCCGACGACTTGGCCCAGGTTGTTGATGCCTGTCACATAGACATATTTGCCGCCGGGAAGTATTCCTAAATCGGTGACAGAATAGCGCGGCGCGGCAAACGCGGGCGGGGTAAGAAGCGCAATTAAAGCGAAGCAAGGACAGAGGGGAAGAAAAAAGCGTGAAAGGCGTAGCGACATCTGTAGGAACTCCTTCTTCTGCGTTTTCATTGTACCTCTCGCGTTGACTTTGCGCTGCTCGCAGTGCTATAATTCCGCGTCCAATCTCAGGCCGTCCAAGAACACACGAAGAGAAGGCCGGTCAAGAAAACGGGGAAAAGCAATGGCAAATACAGTGGTCGTGGGAGCGATGTGGGGCGATGAAAGCAAAGGCAAGCTGATTGACTTTCTCGCGCATGACAAAGATGTCGTCGTCCGCTGGGGCGGCGGCTCCAATGCCGGCCACACGGTCGTCGTGCCGAACGACAATGGCGGTGAGGACGAGTACAAGCTTCACTTGGTCCCGTCGGGCATTCTGCACCCGAACACGCTTTGCGTCGTTGCCGACGGCGTGGTGCTGGACCCGGCCTCGTTTGTCGGCGAGCTGACTTCCCTGAAAGCGCGGGGCGTCTCGTGCGAGAACTTGAAGATCAGCGGCAATGTCCATATTGTCCTGCCGTACCATGTGCTTTTGGATGAGCTGGAAGAAAAGCGCAAAGGCAAGCGGGCTTTGGGGACTACCGGGCGCGGCATCGGCCCGGCGTATCAGGACAAAGCCGCGCGGGTCGGGATACGGATGCGCGAGTTTGTAGACCCGGCGCTGTTTGCCGAGCGTCTCAATGAAGTCTTAGAGTTCAAGAACGAGCTTTTGACCAAAGTGTACGGGGTTGCGCCGCTGTCCGCCGAGCAAATTCTCAGCGATCTACTGCCCCATGCCGAAGCGCTGCGGCCTTACGTAGACGATACCGCGCTGCGGGTTGCCTATGCCGCGCGTTCGGGCAAGAAAGTCTTGTTTGAGGGCGCTCAAGCCACACTTCTCGACATAGATTTAGGGACTTACCCGTATGTCACGTCGTCGCACCCGTCGGCGGGCGGCGCGTGCATCGGCACGGGCCTGGGGCCGACCCAGATTGACCAGATCATCGCCGTCTCGAAATCCTACACCACGCGGGTCGGCGCGGGCGCGTTCCCAACTGAGCAGGTGAACGTAACCGGCGATTTGATCCGGGAACGAGGCGCGGAATACGGCACAACCACGGGCCGCCCCCGCCGCTGCGGCTGGCTTGACGGCGTCGCCCTCCGCTACTCGGCGCTGGTCAACGGCCTGACCGATCTTTACTTAGGTCACTTAGACGTTCTGACGGGCTTTGAAGAAGTCAAGATGGCGGTCGCATATAATTTGGGCGGCGTCGAAATCACCGACTTCCCCAGCGACCAGGCGCGGCTGTGCCGCTGCGAGCCGGTCTACAAGACGTTCCCCGGCTGGTCCGAAGACGTCAGCGCCATCCGCGAGTACGCCCATCTGCCGGGCAACGCCCGCCGCTTCGTCGAAGCCGTCGAAGAATATGTCGGCGTCCCCATCACAACCATTTCTGTAGGCCGCCGCCGCGACCAAACCCTGTTCCGGGAGTCATAACCGCCATGACCGTTCTCGCCGCCCTGTCCCCTGCTGAAACGCTGCTTGCTGACCTGACACCAGACTCCGGTCTGGCCCTGCGCCGCTGGACGCCCGACGAACTCCACCGCCTGGTTTCGACCGAGATTTTCAGTTCCGGCGAAACTCTGGCTTTGGTAGACGGTGAGATCGTGGACTGTGTCAGCCGCGCCCCCCGTTTGTTCAATCGCGGCGAATACTATAACCTGACCCATTTCGGCCTTTTAGGGCCGGAAGAGCGCACGGAACTGATCTACGGAAGGATTGTCAAGCGCATGCGTCCGATGAGGAGGCCGCACAGCCTCAGCATCATCAAAACAGCGGATGCTTTGCAGGATGCTTTCGGGAGTCAAGTTGGACTCGAGCAGCAAATGCCGCTTCATGCTAATCGCGGACTGGAGCCGGAACCGGACGTGATGGTGCTGCGCGGTCTCTCGGAAAATTACACAGATGCGCCAAGCTCTGCGGATGTCCTGCTTCTGGTCGAGGTTTCTTACAGCACTTTGCAGTACGACCGCAACACCAAATCACGCCTGTACGCCGAGAACGGCATTGCGGACTACTGGATCGTCAACCTGCACTTGCGGAAATTGGAAGTCCGCCGACAGCCTATAAACGGCAAGTATCTGAGCGTGACTATCTACACGGATCAAGACGCCGTCGTGCCGCTCGCCGTGCCGAATACCTCCGTGCGTGTTGCCGATTTGCTGCCGATGGCGCAGCCTTGACATACCGCCCAGACATCGAAAGTGTTCTTTTGGACAGCGTGATTCAGGAGTGGCACAGTTTGCCTGCCACATTTCGTCCCTGGGGCGTTTGGATACGGAAATGCGTTGCCCTGTCGCCGGACGAAGACCAAATCAACACACTGCTGATGCCGCAGGCGGTCTGGTTTCTGGATGAGCGCGGTGTTCATTCCCACAGTGTCTGGGAATGGCAGCGGTTTTACACGGTTCATTTCAAGCAGCCCTGGTGCCATAAGTTTTTCTCAATGGAGCCAGCGGCGGCGTTTGGCGCGGGAAAGATAGGAATGGCGGCTTTCGCGCCGATAGACGGCAGGCAGAGTTGGTACTTGGAAACGCAGTGGGACGGAAGATATGGTCACGGCTGGGAAGCCGTTCCTAGTGCAGACACGGCAGCGCTGACGCTGAAAGAGCTGTGGATCTCATAACATCGTCGTAGAGAAGGGTAGGGGCAAGCCCCAGCCATTTTTAAGAAAGACATTAATCATATGCGGAAAAAGATCATTGCGGGCAACTGGAAGATGAACAAGACGGTCGGGGAAGCGACGGCGCTTCTCGACGAGCTGAAGCCGCTGGTGGCGGAACACACGGGCGTTGACATCGTGATCTGCCCGCCGTATACGGCGCTGTATGCGGTCAATCAAATGCTGGCCGGGAGTGCTATTGGGCTGGGGGCGCAGGAGGCGTTTTGGAAGGCGTCGGGGGCGTACACATCGCAGATTTCGCTGCCGATGCTGGCGGATGTGGGTGTGACGTATGTGATTTTAGGCCACTCGGAGACGCGCGGGCGGTTCGGTGTGCCGGAACCCGATTTGACGCCGGACCTGCTGCGGACGTTCGGCGAGACCGATGCCGGGGTGAATATCAAGGTGCAGGCGACGCTTGCCGCTGGGCTGACGCCGATCATCTGCGTCGGGGAGACGCTGTCCGAGCGGCAGCGGAATGAGACCGATGATGTGGTTCGGGTGCAGGTTTTGGGCGCCTTGGCGGGCATAGACGCGCATCAAGTGGCGGAGCGTGTCGTCTTCGCGTATGAGCCGGTCTGGGCCATCGGAACTGGCGAAGTGTGCGCTCCCGAAGAAGCCGACCGGGTCTGTGGGGTCGTGCGTCACACGGTTGAAAGCGCCTACGGCGCGGACGCCGCCGAGTGGGTGCGAATCCAGTACGGCGGCTCGATGAAGGCGGACAACGCGGCGGAGCTTCTGGCCCAGCCCAACATTGACGGCGGGCTGATCGGCGGGGCAAGCCTCAAGGCGAAAGACTTCGCAGCAGTGATTGCGGCGGCAGCCTAACACAAGCGTTTGCTTCGGCGGGGAATCGGGGAAAAGAGGCTAATAAATCTCGATTTCACGAGGAACCCTTTGATGAATACCAAACGCAGAACATTCGGCATCACGGCGGCAGTCCTGGCCGCAGGGGCAAGCGCGACGTTTTTGCCGTCCGCGTCGGCAGAGACGCTCACCTTTACAAACGCGCCGGCAAGCGGGGCTGCGGCGACCCTGAGCAAGCGCCTCGGCGTCACGATTGTCTTCCGGGGCAGCCTCAACAAAAACCTGCCGGTGACTTTCTCGGTAGATAACCCGTCTTCGCCGGGTGGGCGGCTACAGGCAATCAGCATTCTCGCGACCGCGCTGGACGCAGACTTCCAGAAAGTTTATGTTGTCTCAAAAGTAGACCCCGGCGCGGCAATCCCGGCAGTGCCGCTTGATGGCGACGGGCCGGTGGTGTTTCGCGCGACGCATGTTCCCGCGCGTCAGGCTATTCAAATAGTTGCAGCGGTAGACGGCGCGGTGACGCAGATCAGCGGCGCAGTCACGGGCAGCGTCGTGTTCCCGGATACAAACGAAACCACGACTGAGGCAGCGGCAGTAATTGCAAAGCAGACGGGGACCCAGTGGAAGGCCTATTACGGCTTGTTCAAGCGCGGCGAAGCGCCGGACCGGCTGAACGGGATTGTGCTGGACCGGACCGCAGACGGCCAGCCGATCACGCAGCAGCCGCTGCTTTCGTACCGGAGTACGGTTTCCGTGCCGGCCCAGCTTCACAGCGGACAGGAGGCCGTGGTCGGGCCTCTGTCGCCGATTTCGGGCCGCCCGGATGTCGCGTCCGTCGGGAACACGAACTTTGGGTTTGCCGACACTTACGGCCTCGGCGGGTTCGGCGATCCTTACGGCTACGCCAGTCCTTACGGCCCGTATGGCTACGCGGCCCCCGACGGCTCCTTTGCAGCGCCCGGCGCGGTCGTGACGCCAGGCGTCGGCGTCAGCCCTGCGGTTCCCGGTGTCAACGCGCCGCCCGCCAATGCCGTCGCCGGACCGAACGGGTCAGCGATCCTGCCCGGTTTTCCTTCAATGGGCAATGTGGGAACAGTCCCAGTCGGCAGCTACTGATTTTGAGAACCCCATGAGCGAATTGTTAGCCGCTTCTTTGGTGCGAGACATCCCGGACTTTCCCAAGTCCGGGATTTTGTTTAAAGACATCACGCCTATTCTCGGCAGCCCGGAAGCGTTTCAGGAAGTGATTGCGAAGCTGACCGAATACGCGGCAAGCCTTGCTGCTGATCTCATTGCCGGGGTCGAATCGCGCGGTTTTCTGCTGGGCGCTCCGGTCGCGCTGGCCCTCGGCCTCGGCTTTATCCCCCTCCGAAAAGCCGGCAAGCTGCCGTCACAAACTGAGCGCGAGGAATACGAGCTTGAATACGGCACGGCGATCATTGAAATCCACCGGGATGCGATTTTGCCGGGTCAGCGTGTTCTGATTATTGACGACTTGCTTGCCACCGGCGGTACGGCGGCGGCTTCGGTGCGGCTGATTGAAAAGCTTGGCGGCCAGGTGGCTGGTTTAAGCTTTTTAATTGAGCTTGGCTTTCTGCCGGGGCGCGAAGTTCTTAGCGGCTATGAGGTGCAGTCGCTGCTGACCTACTGACGGACGGCTCCAGGCGCAGGTGCAGACTGACCAGTCCCAGCACGGCAAGAGCCGCCAGTGCATAGCGCAGGGCCGGGCGAGGGAACTCGCCGGCAAGTGTCGGCAGCAGACGGGACAAGCCGCCGCCTGCCACAACACACAGCAGCGGCCGCAGCGGCAAAAGCATTCCGTCCGCCGTCGTGAGCGAGCAGACGGCAAAAACCAGCAGCGACAGTGCCGTCCAAAGAACCGCCGGCAGCCAGCGGGCGCGGCGCACTTGCTCCCCAAACTCGCCGCAGAACGGAACCAAAAGCCACACCAAAAGCGCCGAAGCCGGAGTCCACAGCCAGCGCCAGACCTCGAAATGCAGCCCAAACACCGGCAGTCGCGGCAGGCTATGGCCTGAAGCGTAGCGTCCGACCTCGAATATAAGAAGTGGCACGAAGAAGACCGCCGCGCCGTACCCCGTTCGTTTTCGCTGCTGCATCCCTGTCATCGCCAGCAGAAGCAGGCCCAGCAAAAGGCCATCGGGCCGGATCATTGCCACAATGCCCGCCAGCGCCAGCGCGGCAAGCGGCGACCCCGCGACGAATGCAAGCAGCGCGGCGACCGACAGCAGCGCAAACGCTGCGCTTTGAGGCGAGTACGCCGCCCAGAACTGAAACTGGGGACTGAGTGCGAGAAGCAGTCCTGCCGCGACCCCCGCCGCCCGGTCCCGTGCCTTCCAGCCTAGCGCGTAAACGGCCCCCACGGTTCCCATCGCTGCGAGTGACCCGAACAGCCGCCGCCCGGACAGCTCGCCGAGCCAGGTAGAGACGGCCAAAGACAGCAGGCACAGCGCCGCCATCCAGACCGCATCCAGCGGCTGGAACCGGGGCCGATTTGCACGCGGCATGGGGCGCGGAACAGAACGGCGGGGAAGGGGACGCGGCGGCGTACTTTCATCGGTCGGCAGGGATTGGGCCATAATGCCGTATCTTAGCACACGGGTTTTGGGGGTGTCAAGGGCAGATATGGAAGAAGTGCGAACACAAGAGAAGTGCGAACACAAGAGAAGTGCGAACACAAGAGAAGTGCGAACACAAGGTTCGCCCCTACGGGGTCCGTTTGGAGGATGTAGGGCGCAAACCTTGTGTTCGCCCATCTGTTAGGCGCTGGCCCTCGTCTCGGATGAAATTGATTGTCTCGTCTTTTTGCCGGGCTGACTTGCCGGAACTTTCAGGTATACTCAGCGGCAGAGACGAATAATCAAGGAGCAGGGGTTCGAATGAAGGGTATTATCTTGGCGGGCGGGTCGGGGACGCGGCTGCATCCGCTGACTTTGGCAGTCTCGAAGCAGCTTATGCCGGTGTACGACAAGCCGATGATTTATTATCCGCTGTCTGTTCTCATGCTGGCGGGCATCCGCGAGGTGCTGATTATCTCGACGCCGCACGATCTGCCGCATTTTGAAAAGCTGCTTGGCGACGGCAGCCGCTTGGGGTGCCGCTTTGAGTACGCGGTCCAGCCGGAGCCGAACGGCTTGGCGCAGGCGTTTGTCATCGGCGCGGACTTTGTCGGCGGCGACAAAGTGGCGCTCATCTTAGGCGATAACATCTTTTACGGCTCCGGCATGGCCGAGATGCTTCAGCACAATGCCGACCCGGACGGCGGGGTCGTGTTCGCTTACCATGTCAAAGATCCGGAGCGCTACGGCGTGGTCGAGTTCGACGAAAACTGCCGGGCCATCTCCATTGAAGAAAAGCCCGCTGTCCCGAAGTCATATTATGCCGTGCCGGGGCTGTACTTTTACGACAACAGCGTGGTCGAAATCGCCCAAAATCTTTCGCCCAGCCCGCGCGGCGAATACGAAATTACTGACATCAACAAAGAATATCTCGCGCAGGGACGCCTGCAAGTGGGTATCTTAGACCGGGGCGCGGCGTGGCTCGACACCGGGACGTTCGCGTCGCTGATGCAAGCGGGGACGTTCGTGCAGGTCATTGAAGAGCGGCAGGGCCTCAAAATCGGCTGCATTGAAGAAGTCGCGTTCCGTATGGGCTTCATTGACGCCGGCCAGCTTGAGCAAATTGCGTCCCCGCTGGTCAAAAGCGGCTACGGCGAGTATTTGCTCAGTTTGCTGCGCCCAGAGTTTGCACGCTAAAATAACTATTTACTAGAGGAGACACACAATGGCAGATAAGATCAAGACAGCGTCGGGGCTGGAATATGTGGACGAAGTAGTCGGCGACGGCGTAAGTCCGGCGGCGGGAAAGAAAGTCACGGTGCATTATACGGGGACGTTCCCGGATGGCCGCAAGTTTGATTCGTCGCGCGACCGCAGCCAGCCGTTCGTGTTCACCATCGGCAAAGGCCAGGTGATTTCGGGCTGGGACGAAGGCGTGATGAGCATGAAGGTCGGCGGACGGCGCATTCTGACGGTTCCCGCTCACCTCGGCTACGGGGCGGCGGGCGCGGGCAATGCTATTCCGCCAAACGCGACCCTGCTGTTTGATGTCGAGCTTTTGGGGGTGGGGTAACACAGATGCTGCCTAAGCTGTCGCCGCGCGACTTCGGGCCGGACTTTCAGAGCCATTTGACGACGCAGGAATATGGCGGCGGGAAGCGTATTGACGGGGTCAAAATCATAGACCTGCGCCTCTTGACCGACGACGGCGGCTCGTTCGCCGAGCTGGTGCGCTTTGACGAGGCGGGGAACCTGGAAGCCATCCCGGAGTTCAAAGTCCGGCAGTCGTCCTACTCGCTGGTGCTGCCGGGCGCGATCAAAGCGTTCCATCTGCACTTCAACCAGGAAGATGTCTGGTTTGTCCCGCCGACCGACCGGCTCTTGATTGGATTGATTGACGCCCGCAAAGACTCGCTGACGCTGGGCGTTACCATGCGGTTCGTCATGGGCGGCGGCAAGGCGCAGCTTCTGTATATCCCGCGTGGGGTCGGCCACGGCGGGGCGAACATCTGGCAGCAGCCTGCAACTATTCTCTACTATGTCAGCCAGCAGTTTGATCTCTCAGACCCTGACGAGCGCCGCCTGCCGTGGGACATCGTGGGTGCGGACTTTTGGGATATGACGATGGGGTAGGGAAGACCCCCGGTGGTTCCTAGCAAGAAAACATCATGCCTGAGCCGTTTCCGACTGTTTACTGGGACGAATGGGACTCCGATGCGACCTTTGACGCTGGGGACACTCTGCCCCCGGAAAGCGCAGGGCGGCTTTGGGCTGTGCTGCTGTTTGTCTTCTACGGCGATAAAGTGGCGCTGGCCGACATTGAAGGGCGCGGCCTCACCATTCCGTCCGGGCGCATCGAGCCGGGCGAAACGCTCGACGAGGCGGGGGTACGCGAAGCGTGGGAAGAAACCGGGGCAAATCTCGACCCGGCGCGTCGGCGGCTTATCGGCTGTTACCGGCTGATGCCGCGCACGGGCAAGCACGCCGGAGAAACCCGCTACTGCCCGGTCTTCGCCGCCGAAGCGTTCGGCTTCGGCCCTGTTCCCGACGGCTCTGAGTCGCGCGGCCTTGTGCTGGCCGCCTGGGAAGATGTCGCTGACCTTTACTTCACCTGGGACCCCCTGATGGCCGCCGTCTTCGACTACGCCCGCGAGCGCCGCGAGGCCCTCTTCCCCGCCGGCGTTTCCGTTTCCTGGCTGACGGGATAAGTCACTTCAGTGAGGCCAGCACGGCATCCAGCTCCGCGTTTGCCAAGTTTCCGACAATGACCACTTTCAGGCCGTTCTGACGGCCAAACAACACGCCGTGCCGAGGGTGAAGAGGCTTTGATGACCCATCGGGCTGCTTTTCAGGGGTCTCGAAGACCGACAAGCCTCCTGCGCCGCTGGAAAACTGCAGCTCGGCGACGCGGGCGGCGCGGCGGTCGGAAACCGAGCCGCCCTGGTAGTGGAAGCCGTCCGGCAGGGCAGTTGGCACCTGCACGGGGAACCCGGCCTGGGCGCGGACCTGGTCCAGCGTGAGGGTCGGCGCAGCAAAGCCGGTCGCGACGACATTGCCGCTGCTGGGGACGCGGAAGACGGATTTGGCGAATACCGGGCTATAGGTAATCTGGGTGTAATAGGACGCCGACCGGAGGCGGCCCGCGCTGTCGTACTGCTCGTTGCGGAGCTGGGCACCGTTGGTGGGGTCCACCCAGAACTTTTGCGACGGTGCCGGGATGCTGCTCTGCACCATGACTTGCAGGACAACGCAGGCATGGCTGGCGACCGTGCCGGTGCCGACCTGCTGAACGACAAGCCGCCCAGATTTTATCTGCCGGATCACCTGCGGCACGCGCACTCGAAGGGTTTGAATGCGTGACGGGCTGAGTTCTAAAGTGTCTTTTGCCGGGATCAGATGGCAGTAGAACCGGCCGTTGTCAATGATCTCTTCTCCCGCCAGCCGGTCCGGGCGAATGTAATCCAGCCGCAGGGCGTGAGTGCCGTCACGCTGAACTTGCTGCTCGGACAATACATCCAGGCCGTTTCGCACGACAATGGTGACTTGGTCTCCGGCCAGCGGCAGCGTGTTTTCCGCTTGCAGCATCAGGCGCAGCAGATTGGACGCCGCCGGGTCGGCGGGGGCGGCGACGCGCGGCACGAGAACGCTGCGCCGGGGCGGTCCTGCCGGTGCCGGCAGCGCGAAAAGCAGCGATACTCCACAAAGCGTCAGCGAATTGAGGACGGCACATGCTTGATTCATAGCAGGCTCGAATCGGCGGCGGTGTTCGTGTCGGCAGAGGGGTCTGCCGCCGGAGCGCTGTCCAGGTTGCCGGCAAGGGTTTGGGCGGACAAATCGGCCAGCGGCTCGGCGGCGGCGTCCCGGTGATGCTGGGCGATGCAGTCGGCGACAAACGATGGGTCAGCGGCATGGGTCGCCGCTGTCGTCGTCGGCTTAAGCGTCTGCCCCGGATAGAAGGCTGCGAATGTTCCTGCCGCAAGCACCAGCGAGAGAGCAAGCGCGGGGCGCAGTCGCCGAAACGTCAGTTTCGTGCGAAACGAAGGCGGTGCGGCGGCAGGGCGGCGGGTCAGGGCAAGGCGCTGGGCCAGCGCAGCATCGAACCCGGCGGACGGCACGGCGGGGGGAAGCGTTTGCAGCAGACGCTGCACTGAGGCCAGCTCGCGGTGCAGCTTCCCGCAGGCGTCGCAGTTCGACACATGGGTCTGCACCCGCCAGGCAGTCCCGGCATCGAGCTTTTCGTCGGCAAATTCGGTTAAGAGTGACTGAACACGGTTGCAGTTCATTGTGAAATTCTACCCAACTTATTTAAGCTTTCGCGCGTCTAAGAATTCAAATAGCCTCTGAGATGCTGGCGAAGCTGCATCCGGGCATTGAACAAGCGCGATTTAACGGTTCCGAGCGGGCAGCCGGCAATCTGGGCGATTTCCTCATACGGCAGTCCTTCAATATCGTGCAGCAGCAGGGTCGCCCGCAGCTTTTCCGGCAGCTTCGACAAGGCCGCCTGGATCTGCTCGGCCATCTCGACATTTTCCAGCAGACGATGAGGCGCATAGGTCTCATCGGCGACTTCATGAGTTTGGGTATCGTCGCCGACCGGCTCATCGAGTGAAAATGCCGGGGTGCGGTTCTTGGTCCGCCGAAAGCGGTCAATGCACAGGTTGCCGGCGATCCGAAACAGCCAGGTATTAAGGCTGGACTGGCCGCGAAACGAGTCAATGGAGGTGTACATCCGAATGAAGACTTCTTGAGTCAGGTCCTCGGCGTCGTCCGCGCTGCCGGTCATGCGGTAAACATAGTTGTAGATTTTCGCTTTGTAGCGTGCGACCACTTCGCCGAACGCCGCCTCGTCATTGGCCCGGCAGCGCTCAACCAGCGACGTGTCTGTCAGCGGCACCCGAACAGCCTGTGCGTGTCCTAAAACAGTTTCCATACAGTGCCGTTCCCCAATCTCCGACAATCCCAAAGACTCGACAATTCTGATGTGCTAGGCATAAAGACGAAACAACAGCCGAAATGTTCACCTGAAACCTTTATTTTCGCGAGCCGGCAGGATAAAGCGACAGTTGAAGGCAATAATACCGTATAATGCTGTGTACGCGTTTTCGCGGAAGCTGTTTCTCGTCATTGTTCTCGCTTTCACTTTTTGTTCTCGCTGTCGGCAACGGAGGATTTCATGAACACGATTGATTTGCGTCAAAAAGTTGGGGCCGGCATTCTTGCCGCCGCGCTTGCGGCCTTTGCGGCGGCCCCTGTGCAGGCGGCTGGGGCGGAGCGGTCGCTGGCAGGGATTGCCATCTTCGCGCCCGGCTCGTCGGTCACGAAAAAGTTCGGCAACCCGAACCAAATCTTGGTCGGCGGGGTCGCGCCCCCGCCTTTCACCCCCGCCGGCGCGTCGGGCGGTAGCGGCGGACCCGGCGGCGGCGGTTATCCCGGCAGCCAGGGCGGCTTCCCCGGCAGCGCCGGTTCTTCGGGCAGTTTCCCCGGCGGCACCTCCGGCGGCTATCCGGGCAGTTCGGAAGGCGGGACCGGCTCGCTTCCCGGCTTCCCCGGCGGCCTTTCCGGCTCCTCCGGCGGCCTTTCCGGCTCCTCCGGCGGCTTTTCTGGCTCCGGCGGTGGTTTCCCAGGGTCCCCTGGCGGATTTCCAGGGTCGGGCAGCGGCTTTCCCGGCGGGGCGAGCGGCTTTCCCGGCGGCGGGGCGGCAGCGGCCGTTCCCACGAAGCCGCCGGTCACACTAGTATATAACCGGGCCAACGGCGGCTCTTTGGAGTTCACAATCTCGCCTGATAAGCGCGTGGTTCAGATCCGCGAGACCGGCTACCTCGGCGCTTTCGGTACGGCACGCGGCATCAAGCTCGGAACGTCCTACTCTGCCGTCGTCGCTCGTTACGGCTACCCGGAGAACACGGACCTCGCCGGTCCTATTGTCAACATTGACTACCGGGCTGCGCTGCACTGCGGTTTCCAGTTCCTTGACCAAAAACTCGTCGGCATTGTCGTATCCGCGCCGGATTAACCGGCAGAAGCTAAAAGTGATGTCAAGGCCAACGCGGAAAGTGTGTCTTTACTTGCTGCTGATGCTTGGCCTCGCGCTGGCATTGCGGCTTGTGAACTATGTTTGGCCCTCCGTGGTAATGCTTGGTCTTGTACCACCCTGCGCTTACTACCTTTGGCGCAGGGAAAAGGCGCTGGAAGAAAGAATGAGAAAGGCTGATCAAGATGATTCGCACCGTTGAAGCTGTAATTGATGAACACGGTGCGGTTCTGCTTCAGGAAGCGATTGCTCTCTCTGCCCCGCACCGCGTGCTCGTGACAATCTTGGAAGAAGAGCCGAGCAGTCGCGAGGCTTCTTTGTTGAGCGAAGCGGCGCTGGCTGAGGATTGGGACCGACCGGAGGAGGAAGCCGCATGGTCCCATCTTCAGCCGGCGCGGTAGCTCTGGTGGCGTTTCCCTTCTCGGATTTGACGCAAACAAAAGTGCGGCCCGCGGTTGTGCTCGCAAGCAGCGGCCGTAGCGATTGGATTTTGTGTCAAATCACCAGTAATGCCTACGCAGACGCCCGCGCGGTGCTTCTGGATAACGGCAGTTTCAGTTTCGGGTCTTTGCGTACTGTCAGCTACGCGCGGCCCGGCAAACTGTTCACGGCTAACGTGAGTTTGATTAGCTCTGAGATCGGCATTCTCGACCAGACGGCTTTTGGGCTGGTTTTGACGGCTGTTGTTTCTCTGCTTCAGCCGAAACCCACAAACTGAAGAGATCACGAAAGACCTATGGCGGACCGCAGCGACATTGATGAGGTGCGGACCCGGATTGATCTCGTTTCCGTAATCGAGAGCTATGTGACGCTGAAACGCGCCGGGGGCAAGCTCAAGGGCCTCTGCCCGTTTCATTCGGAAAAAACGCCGTCGTTTACGGTCAGCCCGGAAATCGGACGCTGGTACTGCTTCGGCTCCTGCGCCGAAGGCGGGGACGTCTTCAAGTTCGTCCAGAAGATCGAGAACCTATCGTTCCCGGAGGCGCTGGAACGGCTGGCGTTGCAGGCGAACGTCACGCTGACGAGCCGCAGCCCGCGCGGCGACGGCGCTTCGGGCGACGGCGGCGGCGGCAACGTCCGGTCGGAAGCGGGCGAAAAGGACCGGATTTACAAGATCAACGCGTTGGCCCTGCGCTTCTACCGCGAGGTGCTGGGACGCTCCCCGGTCGCCCGCGAGTATCTGCAAGAGCGCGGACTGGTTCACGCCGCCCAGGAAAACTTCTCGCTGGGCTTCGCCGCCGATGAATGGGACGGCCTGTGCCGCTACCTGACCCACAAAGGCATCGCGCTGGCTGATGCTGAAAAAGCGGGACTCGTGACAATCGGAGAGCGCGGGACATTCGACAAGCTGCGCGGACGGCTGATCTTCCCGATCTTCGATGTGCAGGAGCGGCCCATTGCGTTCGGCGGGCGGCTCATTGCCGAGGCCCGGCCCGGCCAGCCGAAGTACTGGAACTCCCCGGAAACGCCGGTGTTTTCAAAGTCGCGCACCCTGTACGGTCTGTGGCGGGCGCGAAAAGCGATTGCGGCGCGGGAACAGGCGATTGTGGTGGAAGGCTACACCGATGTCATTGCCTGCCATCAGGCCGGGTTTGAGAACGTCGTCGCGACTTTGGGAACATCGCTGACCGAAGAACACGTCCAGACTCTGGCGCGTCTTGCGTCGGTGGTTCTGCTGGCGTTTGACGCCGACTCGGCGGGCCTAAAAGCCGCAAGCCGGGCCGCTCAGATTTTCGAGGCCCAGGAAGTGGAAGTGCGTGTTCTGGACCTTCCCGAAGGCGAGGACCCGGACAGCCTGCTGCGCTCCGGCAAGCGGCTGGTCTTTGAGAACGCCATTGAAAACGCGCTCCCATTGACCGAGTACCGAATCAAGCGTCTCATCCGAAAAGGCCCGGCGGAGACCGACAGAGATCGGGTCGCGCTATTCCGAAAAGCGCTGCCCATCCTCGCAGCCGTGCCGTCGGTGCTGGAGCGCGAGCAGTATGTGAAAATGCTCGCCCCATACCATCCGTACTACGGCGCGGGCGCGGCATTTGCCGAAGAGCATATCCGGCAGGATGTCGCCGGGCATCTCGCCGGACAGGCAACGCAAAGCGGCGGGCAAAACAGTTACGGCAGCAATGCGCGTCGGCCCGCGCCTCTGGCGCAGCCGCCGTCGGGCGGCGGGGCGACCGAGCAGGCCGAGCGGCATCTTCTGCGGGCAATGGTCAGCGATGACCCCGCGCTGGCCGGTCCGGCCCTAGAACTCGTCATGCCGGAGGATTTTAGGTCGGGAAAAGCCCGGACGCTGGCTGAAGTGCTGCAAGGTCGGTGGCGCGGCGGGCAGTCCTTAGAACCCAAAGCCGTCTTGGCGGCGCTGGGGCAGGACGACCCGCGTGCCGACCTGCTGGCGGATTTGCTGATGAACAGCGGCGACGAGCCGCTGCTGCCGGAAGCGCTTGCGGGCGAGATAGAACACCTGAAGGACCGGGCCAAAGAGCAGGCGCTTTCACTGCTGAAGCAGCGCATCTCGGACGGAACGGCGGATACGGAGACGCTGCGGCAGTTTGCCCGGCTTCAAAGCGAGCTGCGCGGGACACCGAAGTCTCCGGCAGGCCGCGAAGGAAAATAAACGTGGTGACATCTGTACGGACCGAAGAGACAGGCCGCGCTGCCAACGGCCTCCTCATGACGCAGGGCAACGGCCCAAGCGACGCGCTGAGTGAAGTGCCGGACGACGGCTTAGACTTCCCGGACGAGGACTCGCCGGCCGTCCGCCGGGCGTCGGAAATGGCCTCGGCGGCCTTTGCCGAGGATGGCCGGAGCGCCCCGCACGCCCCCGATGTCGCCCCCGAAGACTTGTCGGGTCCCGATGGGGTGCCGCTTGACGACTCGGTGCGGATGTGGCTGCGCGAGGTCGGACGGACCCATCTGCTGACATTAACCGAAGAAGTCCGGCTGGCAAAGCGCATTGAGCGCGGCGACCAAACGGCAAAAGCCATTCTCACGGAAGCGAACCTGCGGCTTGTCGTCTCCATCGCCAAGCGCTACACCCTGCGCGGCATGTCGTTCCCCGACCTCATCCAAGAAGGCAACATCGGCCTGATCCGGGCGGTCGAGAAGTTCGACTACCGCAAGGGCTACAAGTTCAGCACCTACGCAACCTGGTGGATCCGGCAGGCGATCACCCGGGCGATTGCCGACCAGGGCCGGACCATCCGTATCCCCGTCCACATGGTCGAGACCATTAACCGCCTTGTCAAGACCAGCAGCCACTTACTGCAGGTGCTGGGCCGGGAAGCGACTTTGGAAGAAATCGCTGCCGAGATGGAAGTCACGGTCGAGCGTGTTTCCGAGATCATGCGGATCGCCCCGGAGCCGCTGTCGCTGGAAACTCCCATCGGCGAGGAAGAAGACAGCCGCCTCTCGGACTTCCTGCCCGACGATATTTCCGAAACTCCCAGCGACTCGGCGACGTTCCAGCTTCTGCGCGAGAAGATTGACGAAGCCTTAACTTCCCTTACCCCCCGCGAGCGCGACGTACTCAAGATGCGCTTTGGCCTCGACGACGGCTACCCGCATACTTTAGAAGAAGTCGGGCGGCACTTTGAGGTCACCCGCGAGCGCATAAGACAAATTGAAGCCAAAGCCCTCAAAAAGCTGCGCCACCCCGGCAAAAGCCGCCTCAGCGACTATGTGGAGTAGAAGCGCTATGAGTTTTCGCATTTTTACCAACTGCCTCATCCACATCTTGCTTGTCGCGTGCCTGACTTCCCCTGCTTCTGCCGACGCCTCGCACAAACCTTTCACTCGTAAGCCCTCGCCCGCGCAGTCTTTGCAAAAAGCACGGCTGATGCAGGCGAGGAAGCTGGCCGCTCAGGTGAAGCAAGGCACAACCCGCGCGGCGGTCGAGAAGCTTTGTCCCGACGAAGATGCCGGGTTGATGTCTTATGAGCTGACGCGCTACTACCTCGGCGACAGTGTTATGGTGGATGTCCCTTTCGACAAGCAGGGCGGGGAAGGCAGCAAGCAGAACCGGGTCAGCGGGCCATTACGCGTTTACCTCAGCCCGCCCCACTTCAACTAAAGGAAGACAAGATTATGCCTGCTGTGACATTGCCCGCCCACTTTGACGGCAAAAAAATTGTGCTTGATACGCCCTATGAGTTGCAGCCGAACACGCCGCTCAATGTCGTTATCTTGTCCGCACAAGACGATGAGGAGCGCGAAGACTGGATTCAGTTTGGGAAGGAACACTTAGCAAGAGCTTATGGGCCTGAATATACCCTGGCCGATGTCAAGAAGCTGAACCCGGAGTATCGAGGGCCAAAACTTGATGGTTGAGGAAGGTGAGGTTGTTCTGACACCGCTGCCGCAGACAGACGGACAAACAAAAGTCCGTCCGGCAGCCGCTTTGCGGCTGATGCCTTACTCCGGCGACGTGCTTCTCTACAGCATCAGCACACAGCTTCGTGAGCAGATCAATGGCTTCGACGAGATTATTTCGACAGCCGATGCCGATTTCGCTGCAAGCGGCTCAAGATTTGACTCTCTGATACGCTTGGGATTTCTTGCCGCACAGCTTTTTTCGACATCGTTGGCGTAATCGGTGCAGTTTCGCCGGAGCGCCATGAGCGGCTTCTGCGTCGCCTGAGTGATCATCTGACCGCAAACCTCCGCCCCTTTTAGTTCCTCAGCCCCCTTTAGTCGTAGTCATCGTGCTATTTGTTATGAGCGCGGCATTGCTGCATGATTCTCAACCGGCACTTCCAGTGCCGGTTCCCCTCTGCCGACTCTGAAAAATACTTCCACTTTATTTCTCTTCCACTGTCAATATTTCGTATATGTACGATAAAATGGATTGTCTCATGTCCCGAACATGAATTCGGGGCGGCAGCGATGGCGCTGCTTTTTCTGCGGCCCGTGACGGCCGCTTTTTGCTTGTTGAAGGGAACAGTAGTTTTATGCTTCCTCGGTTGAACTTCTCCAGCGCTTTTGGCGCGGCCCGGCTTGGCCTGGCGTTTCTTGGCTTGACGGCGCTTTCGGCGTCGGCGTCTGCGGCCCCCTCGCCGGGGTTCCGCGTGCTGCCGGGGCATATCCCGGCGGCAGCCCTGTCTGCACAGCCGCTTGCCGCCGTCAGCCCCGCGCAGCCTGTGGCACTGGCGCTGGCCCTGCCGCTGCATCATCAGGCCGAGCTTGAAGATCTGCTGCGCGGCCTGTCTGATCCCTCCGACCCGCGCTTCGGCCAGTTCCTGACGCCGGAAGAGTTCACAGCCCGCTACAGCCCGACCCCCCAAGAATACGCCCGCGTCATCGCCTACGCGCAGGCGATGGGGCTGACCGTCACCGCAACCCATGCGAACCGGACTGTTTTAGATGTTGCTGCGCCTGCCGGGCAGGTGGGCCGCGCGTTCGGCCTGCATCTTTTGACGTACAAATCGCAGCGCGACGGCCACACGTTCTTTGCGCCTGATGCCGAGCCGCAGGTTCCATTGTCACTGGGCGGACTTGTTTCCGGCGTCATCGGCCTTTCCAGCGCGTCCCGCCGCCTGCCGCACCTGCGCGAGAAGTCGTTCTCGGCGATCTCGCCGTTCCTGGACCCCTACGCCGCCGGCCATGAAACCGGCTCCGGGCCGGGCGGGGGCCTGACGCCGGGCGACATCAAGACGGCGTATGATCTGAGCGGCGTCACCCAGAACGGCAGCGGGCAGACTCTGGCGCTGTTTGAGCTGGACGGCTACATAGCTTCCGACATCACGGCCTACGAGGCCCACTACGGCCTGCCGGCGGTTCCCCTGCAAAACGTGCTGGTAGACGGCTACTCCGGCGCGGCGGGCAGCGGCGCGGCAGAAGTGACTTTGGACATCGAGCTGATGACGGCGCTTGCCCCCGGCGCGTCCAAAATTCTCGTCTACGAAGCGCCGAATTCCGACGCGGGCGTCGTGGACACCTACAACAAAATCGCGGCGGACAACACGGCGAAGGAAATTAGCACGTCCTGGGGCGAAGCCGAGTCTTCGGCGTCGGCCAGCGTTCGCAGCAGCGAAAACACGGCGTTCCAGCAGATGGCCGCCCAGGGCCAGTCCATCTACGCGGCGGCGGGCGACAGCGGGGCGAACGACAACGGCTCAACGCTCAGCGTGGACGACCCGGCTTCCCAGCCGTACATGGTCGGGGTCGGCGGCACATCGCTGACCACAAACGGCGCGGGCGGCGCGTACAAGTCGGAGAAAACCTGGAACAACGGCTCGGCAGCAAACGGCGCGGGCGGCGGCGGCATCAGCACGGTCTGGGCTATCCCGTCGTACCAGACTGCTCTTGCCGGATCGGCGGCCTCGAAAGGCTCGACCACGCACCGGAACGTCCCCGACGTCTCTTTAGATGCCGACCCGAACACCGGCTACTCAGTCTACTTCGGCGGCCAGTGGACTATCTACGGCGGCACAAGCTGCGCCGCGCCGCTGTGGGCCGGCTTCACTGCTCTGGTCAACCAAAAGCGGGCAGCGGCAGGCAGCAGCCCGCTCGGCTTTGCCAACACGACGCTGTATAGCCTAGCGGCGACCAGCGCCTACACCAACGACTTCCACGACATCGCGGACGGCAGCACAAACCTCTTCTACCCCGCCGTCACCGGCTACGATGACGCGACCGGCCTCGGCACCTTTAGCGGCCTGAGCCTGCTGACGGACCTCAGCGGCGGCACGTCCACCCCGCCGGCTGTCCCTGCTGCGCCGACAAATCTGACAGCGGCGGCAGGCAACGCCCAGATCGCCTTGTCTTGGACTGGCAGCGCCGGAGCTGCAAGCTATAACCTCTACCGAGGGGCGTCCACCGGCACGGAAACGCTGTATAAGAGCGGCGTGACGGCCACGAGCTACACCGACACCGGGCTGACCAACGGCACGGCCTACTTCTACCAGGTGGCGGCGGTCAGCAGCGCCGGCCTCAGCGCGAAATCCGGCGAAGCGTCGGCGACGCCGAAAGCTCCCGTGACGGCGACCCAGCTTCTCGGCAACCCCGGCTTCGAGAACGGCTCTTCCAAGCCCGCCCCTTGGACTGTCACGGCAGGCGTTATTGACAACTCCACTGGGGAGCCGGCCCATTCCGGCTCCTGGAAAGCCTGGCTCGACGGCTACGGCAGCGCCCACACAGACACGCTGGCCCAGACCGTTACCCTGCCGGCGACTTTAACGTCGGCAACGTTCAGCTTTTACCTGCACATCGACTCTGCCGACAAGGGGACCACGGCACATGACACGCTGAACGTCCAGATCCGAAACTCCTCCGGTGCGGTGCTGACGACTTTGGCGACTTACTCCAACCTGAACGCGGCGTCCGGCTGCAGCCTCAAATCATTCAACGTCTCGGCGTACAAAGGCCAGACGATCCAAGTGTATCTCATTGGAACCGAGAATGCATCCCTCGCAACCTCGTTTGTCGCCGACGACTTCGCCTTAAACGTCCAATAAGCGGCCCACACAAAAAAAGCCTGTGCGAGACTATTCTCGCGCGGGCTTTTTCACTTTCCAGACGTTACGACGTAAACTCTTCGCGGGCGGCGCGGGTCATCAGCGCTTCGACGGCGACCGACGGGGCAAGGCCGTCGTGGAGAACGGCGTTGATAGCGGCGAGTACCGGCGTCTGCACATCGTAGCGGCGGCTCAACACCTGGGCGGCGCGGGCGGTGGGGATGCCTTCGGCGGCCTGATGCAACTCGATTAAAATCTCCCGAAGGGAGTTGCCGGCGGCGAGGCCGAGGCCGACCCGGTAATTGCGGGACAGCTTGGACGACGCGGTAGCGATTAAATCGCCGACGCCGCTGAGTCCTAAGAACGTGAGCGCTTTGCCGCCCGCGGCGACACCCAGTTCAGTCATTTCCAGCAGGCCGCGCGTCATCAGCGCCGCTTTCGTGTTGTCGCCGAAGCCGAGGCCGTCGGATAAGCCCGCACCGATGGCGAGGACATTCTTCAGCGCACCGCCAAGCTCAACGCCTTTGATGTCGGTATGCGTGTAGACCCGGAACGAGCGCTCGGTCATTAAGAGCGACTGGGCGAATCGGGCCTGTCGCGGGTCGAGGCTGGCGACAACGGCGGCGGTGGGGACGCCGCGCGTCAGCTCGCGGGCGAGATTTGGCCCCGAAAGAACCACCAGCCCGGCATACGCGGCATCGGCCAGTAGCGTGGTCAAGACTTCGGAGTTTGTCAGCCCCGTCTCGGCTTCCAGACCTTTAGACGCGCTCAGAACGCTGGTTCCCGCCGTCAGAAACGGCGCGGCTTCGGCGGCGACAGAGCGGATGCCGTCGGAGGAGACTGCCATGATCGCCCAGTCGGCGTCTTCCAATGCGTCCCGCATCGCCGCCGTCGCGGTCACTGTTTCCGGCAATTCTACTTCCGGTAGGTACTTCGGGTTCAGGCCGCGCTCCTGAATCACCCCTATAAGCTCCGCGTCTCGGTCCCACAGCCGGACCCTATGGCCTTTGGTTCCCAAGAGGTAGGCGAGGGCGCTGCCCCAGCTTCCCGCCCCTAAAATTGCAACAATTCGTTGGTCTTTAAGTTGATCCATAGGGAGATTATAGCCGAAGGGACAAAGAAACCGGCACTGGAAGTGCCGGCCTATTGTTGAGTAAAAGTCGAAGCGACTACAGATACCGTCATGGGATTCTATTCCGGAGTCGCCGCGACTTCCACTCAATAGTAAACCGGCACTTCCAGTGCCGGTTTCTTCTTCGGGAACCATTACTATAAAATCCTCGTTCTTATACTTGTACAGCGTTTGTTCCTCTGAAAAGTCAAAATGGAACAGGCGCTTCTTTTGTCGTGTGCCGCGAAAAGTCCTTGACAACGCGCCGCGAACTATGATATACTGTCCGTTCGTGTGTTCCCCCAGGAGGTTTTATTTGAAAGAGATTCAGCATACCGCGAAGCAGACCTCGCATGTGGTAGATGTCCCCAACCTCGTCGAACTCCAACTTGATTCCTACCGCTGGTTTCTTCAGGAGGGCCTGAATGAACTGTTCGACAGCTTCTCACCGATCACCGATTTTACCGGCAACCATTCCATCTCGCTCGTTGACTTTACGCTTGGCGAGCCGAAATATGACATCAGCGAGTGCCGCGCCCGTGACGTTACCCTGGAGTCGCCGATCAAGGCCAAAGTGCGGCTGCAATCGGGCGCAAACGAAGTCATTGAAAGCGAAGTGTATCTCGGCGACCTGCCGCTGATGACCGACAAAGGCACGTTTGTGATCAACGGCGCCGAGCGCGTCGTCGTGTCTCAGCTTGCCCGCTCGCCCGGCGTCTACTTCAAAGACACGCTGGACTTCTCCGGCCGCCAGCTTTATTACGCGACGATCATTCCGAGCGAAGGCGCCTGGGTAGATGTGGAAACTGATGCGACCGATGCAATCACGGTGCGGATCGGACAGACCCGCAAGTTCCCGATTACGACTCTGCTTCGCGCCCTGAACTTGTTCCCGGTGGCGTCGCCGAGCGGCGTCCAGTCGGTGTCCTGGGGAGAACTCGCCGGCAAGCTGCTGGCGTCGCCCGTTGTGGACAAATCCACAGGCGAAGTGCTGGTCGAGGCCGGCACGATCATGGACACGACCCAGCTTCGGCGCATTGAAAAGAGCGTGAACCAGGAGGAAGACACGTTCGAAGTCGAGCTGCCGTCCACGCCCTGCAACACAACCGCCGAGATCGTTCAGCTTTTTGCCGAGCCGGAAACCATCACGTCGCCGAGCCGGTCTACTTTGTTTGACCCGACCCGCGTCGAAGTGGAAGTCCTGGACTTCAACGACGACGGCACACCCGCGCTGAACGCCGAAGGCGGCTACCGCTCGGCCAATCCGCGCAAGCGGGTCCCGTATGCGTCTGCCGACCTGAAAGATGCGTCCGGCAAAACCATTGTCAAAGCCTACGAAAAGATTGACCGGGAGACTGCCCGCAAGATCGAAGCCCTGGCACTTAACACGCTCGACGTTATCTACCTGAACAATTATATTGTCGCGACGCTGGATCAGGAAGGCTCGGCTGTGTTCTCGAAAGAGACCGCGCTGCTCGACATCTACCGCAAGATCCGGCCCGGCGATCCGGCGACCCCGGAGTCGGCCCGCTCGCTCTTGAATTCGATCTTCTTTGACACCCGCCGCTACGATCTGGCGAAAGTCGGTCGTCACAAGATGAACAAAAAGCTGGGCCTGTCGTTGCCGCTGTCGTACCGGACCATCACGAAAGAAGATGTCATCGCGATTGCGCGGTATGTCGTCAAGCTGGCCGGCGGCGCGGGCAATGTAGACGACATTGACCACCTGGAAAACAAGCGGGTCCGGTCGGTCGGCGAGCTTCTGTACTCGCAGCTTCGTCTCGGCTTCCTGCGAATGGAAAAAGTCGCCAAAGAGCGCATGACCTCGCTCGACACCGAGAACATTCTGCCGCAGGTGATTTTGTCGGTCAAGCCGATTTCGGCGTCCATTAAGTCGTTCTTCGGCTCATCGCAGCTCTCGCAGTTCATGGACCAGACCAACCCACTGGCGGAATTGACCCACAAGCGGCGTTTGTCCGCGCTGGGACCGGGCGGCTTGTCGCGGCAGTCGGCGAAGCTGGAAGTGCGGGACGTTCACCACTCGCACTACGGGCGCATCTGCCCGATTGAGACGCCCGAAGGTCCGAACATCGGCCTGATCGGCTCGCTGGCCGTTCATGCCCGCGTGGACCAGTTCGGCTTTATCGAGACCCCGTACCGGCGCGTCATCGCCGGCAAAGTGACGACCGATCTGGACTGGCTGCCTGCCGACGGCGAGCATCATTACCGGATCGCACCGGCGAATACGCTCTTGAAGCCTGACAATACGTTCGTAGATAAAAGCGTTCAGGTGCGGCATAACAACCAGTACCCGGTGGTCACGCTGGACAAAGTGGACTATATGGACGTCTCCCCGCAGCAGATCGTCTCTGTCGCGACGGCCATGATTCCGTTCCTGGAAAACGACGACGCGAACCGCGCTCTGATGGGCGCGAACATGCAGCGCCAGGCTGTGCCGACCCTGCGCCCCGATGCGCCGCTCTGCAAAACCGGCATGGAGAAGCGGGCGGCAGTGGACTCCGGCGCGGTGATTATCGCGCTCCGGGCGGGAACCGTCAAGCGGGTCACGGCGGAAGAGATTGTTGTCATCGCCGATGAAGACGGCGGCGAGGATACTTACCGTCTGCTGAATATGCTGCGCTCAAACCAGGCGACGTGCGTGACCCAGCGGCCCGTCGTCAACAACGGGCAGCGTGTCCGGGAAGCGCAGCTTCTGGCCGACGGTCCCTGCACCGACGGCGGCGAGCTGGCATTGGGCCAGAACGTGCTGGTCGCGTTCACGCCGTGGAATGGCTACAACTTCGAGGATGCCATTCTGCTGTCGCAGCGCTTGGTCCGCGACGACGTGTTTACGTCGGTCCATATCGAGAAGTACGAAGTCGAGGCCCGCGACACGAAGCTGGGACCGGAAGAAATCACGCGTGACATCCCGAATGTCGGCGAAGACGCGCTGAAAGACCTGGACGACCGGGGCATCATTCGGATTGGCGCTGAAGTCCGGCCTGACGACATTCTGGTGGGCCGCGTTGCACCGAAGGGCCAGGGCGAGTTGACGGCGGAGGAGCGGCTGATTATCGCCATCTTCGGCAAGAAGGCCGAAGAAACCCGCGACGTTTCGCTGCGGGTGCCGCACGGCGAGAAGGGGAAGATCGTTGACGTTAAAGTCTTCTCCCGCTTCAAGTACAAAGATAAGACGGGCCGCGTGTTCGACTTCTCGAAGCGCCCTGACTCGATGTTCTCCGACGAGTGGGAAGGCGAGCTGGAGCGGCTGTCCGGCGATGAGCTGTCGGCGGGCGTGAACATGCTCGTGCGCGTCTATATCGCTCAGAAGCGCAAAGTCATGGAAGGCGACAAGATGGCCGGACGCCACGGCAACAAGGGCGTCATCTCGCGCATTCTGCCGCAGGAAGACATGCCGTTCCTGCCGGACGGCACGCCGGTTGACATCGTCCTGAACCCACTGGGCGTTCCGGGCCGTATGAACATCGGCCAGATTCTGGAAACGCACTTGGCATATGTCGGCAAGGCGCTCGGCTGCTCGTTTGTCAACCCGATCTTTGAAGGCGCAACCGAGGCCGAGATATTGACCGACATCGGCAAATTTGCCGAGTTCACACGCTACGACGCGCTTCGGACTTATGTGGAAAAAGAGCTGAAGATTGACCTCGAAGCGGGCAAAAAAGACGGTGTTACCGAGCTTTTAGCCAAGCTGGAAGTCAAATTGGGCGAACTTTCCCCGGCGCGTCTGGAACAGGTCGCGGCGACAGTCGGCGCACCGCCCGCCGTGGACCTGCCGGACGACTACGACGGGGCGCCGATGGATGAAGAGGCCAATCTGAAGACCGTAGACGGCTATGACCTAAAGGCGATTGTCGAGCGGGTCCAGCAGAATGTCTGGCGGCGCAGCGGCATTGACGAGAAATCGGCAAAGTCCTGGATTCGGGATGGGTTATCGGGCGACTGGTTCACCCAGCCCGTCACCATCGGCACGATCTATATGCTAAAGCTCGCTCACCTGGTTGATGACAAGATCCATGCCCGGTCCACTGGCCCGTACTCGCTGGTGACGCAGCAGCCTTTGGGCGGCAAAGCGCAGTTCGGCGGGCAGCGCTTCGGCGAAATGGAAGTCTGGGCGCTGGAAGCTTACGGCGCGGCGTACACACTGCAAGAGATCCTGACGATCAAGTCTGACGACGTGCTGGGGCGCGTCAAGACGTATGAGTCCATTGTCAAGGGCGATGCGATGCTGGAGCCGGGCGTTCCCGAATCGTTCAAGATTCTGGTCAATGAATTGCAGTCGCTGGGCCTGAAAGTGGCTGTGGAAGACGAAGACGAGAAAGAGATTGACCTGAAGGACAAAGAAGAAGACTACGGCGACAGCGAGGGCAGAGGACGCGGCCTGCGTCCGCGTCTGCCCCGCGCCGAGTCCGAGGCCGAGGCTTTGTTCGGGGTGTAGGGGATTGAACCCCCACCCCCGGCGGTTCCCGCCGACCCCTGCCCCCGCAAGCGGGAGAGGGGTGAAAATTATAGGATGAAGGCTCTTTTATCACTTCCTGCTCCCCTCTCTCGTTCCGACGGGGGAGGGGCTGGGGGTGGGGGCCGTGTTTAGGGAGCATAGCAACCAATATGACAGATGCAAGCGCATTCGATAAAATCCGTATCGGGATCGCCTCGCCGGGCGAGGTCCGTAACTGGTCCTACGGCGAAGTCAAGAAGCCGGAAACCATTAACTACCGGACGTTCAAACCAGAGCGGGACGGACTATTCTGCGAGCGTATTTTCGGACCCGTCAAGGACTGGGAATGCCACTGCGGACGCTACAAGAAAGTCAAATTCAAGGGCATTATCTGCGACCGGTGCGGCGTCGAAGTCACCCGCTCCAAAGTGCGGCGCGAGCGCATGGGCCATATCGAGCTGGCTGCGCCTGTCTGCCACATTTGGTACCTTAAGGGCGTGCCGTCACCGCTGTCTCTGCTGCTGGACATCTCGCCGCGCCCATTGGAGAAAGTCCTTTATTTCGCGTCCTACATCGTGACGTATGTAGACCGGGGCCGGATCAACAACGAGATGGAGTCCTTCAAGATCGCGCTCGAAGAGCGGGTCCGGGAGCTGGAAGATCAGCGGGACGAGGATATTGAGCAGGCACGGGTAGATGCTGGGGCGGAGATCAAGGCTCGCCAGACCCCGCCGGAGCCAGTCGAAGCGTCCGAAGACGACGAAGAATTAATGGAAGGCATGGAAGCTCCCGAACCCTGGCAGCCCTGGGACGAAGCGCGGATTGTGGACCGCAATCGTCACATGGAAGAAGAGATCAAAGACATCGAGAAGGACTCTTTGGAGCAGATCCAGTCCCTGCGTGATGCCCTGACGCTGCTCGATGAAAAAGTCGAGAAGCGGATGCTGCTGATTGAAGACGAGTACCGCAAGCTTGAGTCGCTGATGGACATGCTTTCGGACAAGCTCGATCGCAATCTGCGGCTGAACGACCCTGCCGGCGAGATTGTCCGAGCGGGCCTCGGCGGCGCGGCGGTGAAAGAGCTTCTCGAAGAGATTGACCTCGAAAAGCTGGCGGGTGAGCTGCGCCACGAGATTTCGCTGACCCAGGGTCCGCGCCGGGCGCGGGCCATCAAGCGGCTTGAAGTCGCCGAAGCGTTTATTTCGTCGAAGTCCCGCCCCGAATGGATGATTTTGGACGCCGTTCCGGTGATCTCGCCGGAGCTGCGCCCGATGGTCCAGCTTGACGGCGGCCGCTTTGCAACGTCCGACCTGAACGACCTGTACCGGCGCATCATCAACCGGAATAACCGTTTGAAGAAGATTACGGAGATTCGCGCCCCGGAGTCTATTGTCAACCACGAGAAGCGGCTGCTGCAAGAAGCCGTGGACGCGCTGATTGACAACGGACGCCGCACCCGGCCCGTCGTCGGCTCGAACAACCGGCCCTTGAAGTCGCTGTCGGATATGCTGAAGGGCAAAGAAGGCCGCTTCCGCAAGAACCTCCTGGGCAAGCGCGTGGACTATTCGGGCCGTTCGGTTATCGTTGTCGGCCCGCGCCTTTTGCTGCACCAGTGCGGCCTGCCGAAAGAAATGGCGATTGAGCTGTTCAAGCCGTTCGTGATGAAGGCCCTGGTTGAGCGCGGCTACACGACCAATATCAAGACGGCCAAGCGCATGATTGATAAGCTGAAGCCGGAAGTCTGGGACGCGCTGGAAGAAGTCATTCGGGAGCATCCGGTGCTGCTGAACCGTGCGCCGACTTTGCACCGTTTGGGCATCCAGGCATTTGAGCCGGTGCTGGTCGAAGGCAAGGCCATCCAGGTCCATCCGCTGGTCTGCACAGCGTTTAACGCCGACTTTGACGGTGACCAGATGGCGGTCCATGTGCCGCTGTCGGCGTCCGCCCAGGCCGAGGCGCGTATCCTGATGCTCTCGACGCACAACCTGTTCTCGCCTGCCGATGGCCGCCCGATTGTGGCCCCGGCGCAGGACATGGTGCTGGGCGCGTACTTCATGACGGTGATGAAGGAAGGTGAGCCGCGCTTTGATACGTTCGGCAGCCGCGCTGACGCCGAGCTTGCCTACGCGACCGCGCAGATCGGCCTGCAGGACGCGATTGACGTGGCGCTGCCGAATGTTGGCGAGCCGGGCAAGACGGTCAAGCGCACGACGGTCGGACGGCTGCTGTTCACGGACATCATGCCGGACAACATGCACCCGTTCATCTTCAAGATGCTTGACGACATGTTCGACAAGAAAGCCTACAAGGGCAACGGCTTCGGCAAGAAGGACCTCGGCGCGATTATTGCTCAGTGCCACCGCTTGAATGGCGATACCCGGACCATTCAGCTTCTGGATGAGCTGAAAGCCTTGGGCTTCCAGGAAGCGACGAAAGCGGGAATGACGGTCGCGATTACCGACATGGAAGTGCCGGAAAAGCGCAACCAGATTATCGTGGACGCCGAGAAGAACGTCAGCGCCCTGAACAAGAACTACCAGCGCGGCCTGATTACGGGCGGCGAGCGCAAAGAGCGGGTGCTGGAAGAGTGGCAGAAGGCGGCCAAAGATGTTGGCGAAGCGATCTTCGAGAACATCAAGCCGACGAACCCGATTTTCATGTTCACCGACTCCAATGCTCGCGGCACGCGCGGCCAGATCACCCAGCTTTCGGGGATGCGCGGGGTTATGTCCGACCCGTTCGGCAACATGATTGAGGACCTTCCGGTGAAGTCGAACTTCCACGAGGGTTTGAGCGTTCTCGAATACTTCGTGTCCACCCACGGCGCTCGTAAGGGCCTCGCGGACACGGCGCTTCGGACCGCCGACGCGGGGTACTTGACCCGGCGCCTCGTAGACGTGTCCCAGGAAGTCATTGTCCGGGCCGACGACTGCGGCACGGAGCTTGGCGTCTACCAGGAGGAAATCAAGGACGGCAACGAAGTCATTGAAAAGCTCGACCAGCGCATCTATGGCCGGTTTGCCTCGGAAGACATCGCGTACCCGGCGACCCATGCCAGGGCCGGCGAGATCATTGTTGCCAAAGGCGACTTGGTGACGCAGGACCTCGCGAAAGTCATTATGGACAGCGGGATCAAGCGGGTCGGTGTCCGCAGCCCATTCACCTGCGAGCTTCGCATGGGCATCTGCGCCCGCTGCTACGGCCTGGACCTCGCGAACTCCAAGCTGGTCGAGCCGGGGGTCGCGGTCGGCATTATCGCCGCCCAGTCTATCGGCGAGCCGGGAACGCAGCTCACGATGCGGACCTTCCACTCCGGCGGTATTGCCCAGAAGCAGCTCACGGGCGTTGCGAACGTCCGCGCCCGGAAGCAGGAAGCCTTAAAAGAGCTGCACAACGACATCTCGCGCGGCCTGGTCTCGCTGGATTCGCAGGCGGAAGAGCCGACGGCGGCGGCGACAACAACGGCGACCGGGGTTGACCGGGAGCGTGTTCGGGCCGTCCAGGCGGTGCTGAAAGTGCTGGAAGACCAAGTCGGCGGCCTCTTGCGGGTCGTGGAACTTTTCGAGGCACGGAAGCCGAAGGGCCAGGCGATTGTCACCGAGTTCTCCGGCACCATCGCCGAGATCGAGCAGAAGGGTCTGCGGCGCGTCATTGTCCACACGCCGATTACGATTGACGAAAACACGGGATCGGCCGTCTCCGGCGAAACGTTGGCCGAGGATCTAGAGCTTGGGTCTCACCCGGACTCGGACGCGCTTGAAAAGATGACCCCGACCCAGGCCAAACGCGCGACGGAAATCCCAGAAACGCTGACGGCGGGGACGGAGCTGACCGACAAGCACATCAAGAAGATCAAAGACGTGTTTCTGACCGACGGCGTAACGGAGACGCAAATCAAGGTCCGCAAGGCCATTCTCGTGCCGTATCGCGGCCAGCTTCAAGTCAAGCAGGGCGACATCGTGGAAGCGGGTGACCGCCTCACCGAAGGGCCTTTGGACCCGCAGAAGGTGCTGGACCTACAGGGCATTCGCGGCGTCTCAAACTACGTCGTCCGCGAGATCCAAGCCGTCTACAAATCGCAGGGCGTGGACATCAACGACAAGCATATCGAAGTCATCGCGCGGCAGATGCTCCGCAAGCGGCGCATCAAGAATGCCGGCGACTCCGACTTCCTGCCGGGCCAGATGGTGGACAAGTTCGAGTTCATTGACGCGAACAAGAAGGTGAACGAGCGGGATGAGCCGGGAACCGAAGCGACTGCCGACTGGCTGCTGCTGGGGATCACCGAAGCAAGCCTTGCCACCGACTCGTTCCTGTCGGCGGCGTCGTTCCAGAAGACGACCCGTGTCCTGACCGAAGCGGCGGTGCGTGGCAAGAAAGACTCGCTGATCGGCTTGAAAGAGAACGTCATCATCGGACGCCTCATTCCTGCCGGGACGGGTCTGCCCCAGTACCGCAACATCGAGCCGCGCCTCGAAGGTCTCGATGACGCCCGCCGCTACCCGGCGGTCGGCGGTGGCCGGGGCAATGGTGGGGCGGCCACGCTGAACCGCGAGCTGGACGAGGACGACTTGGCGGTTGTCCGCGAGATGACCGGCACATCGGGCGGGGATAACCTATCCCTGATGGCCGAGCGCGAAAGCTTCGGCGAAGTGAGCGAGCCAACCGTCAGCACCGACTCCGAATCGGCGATCTAGTGACTGCGAGAGTGACATGAAAAAGGGCGCAGGAGACTAAGTCTCCCGCGCCCTTTCTTCCGCTGACAGGTCGTGAGCTAAAACAAGGCATTGTAGGTCGAGTTCTGTGAAAAACATTCTCCATTATCGCGGGCTTGCAGTAGTTGTTCTAATCCTTCTCGTCGTTGTTGCCATTGTTGGAGTAACTAGAGGTCTGCTGTCCAGCAGAGGGAACAATCCCACAAAGCCCAGCCGCTACCAAGTGCCTGCTTCTATCGAGTGTCGCATAAGCTACAAATCCTCAGAAACTGCAAATTGGGAGGAGCAAAGGCTTGTTCTCAAAGCGCAGCAGGGAGGAACACCCCCGCAAGGCAAAGAACAGGCAGTCTTTAAAGATCTGTCTGTTCATTGCTCCTATACTACTTCGCCTCAATGGGGAAATACTCTTCTCATTGAAGTTCTTGATACTCACACGGGCAAACAAATATCGGCAACCCAATATGATTTTAACCAGACCACGTTACAAAACCAATTTAATGAGCGAGGCTTTTCTGGTTCCTGGTACGTTCGTCATCCTTCAAAGCCATCTTTTCTACAGGTAGTATGTGCAGTTCCGTAGCTCTTGGCATAGCATAATACTCACATCCTCATCACTTATGTTATGACACCCGGCTTGTGGCTAGAAGGAGCGGATGCTTCTTTCCGAACGCGCTCTAATAAGAAATGTCGTCTTTATCCTTTTGCATTAGCATTTGGATAATCTTCTTCCGCGTTTGCGAAATTAGCGTTCCATCGTTGAAGTTTGTTCCTCCGTAACCTCCTGCACGCACGATGGCGAATGCATGCCAAGTATTATCGTTACCAACAGGATCAGGACGGAAGATAGGTGCCCCGCTGTCACCATTCGAAACATCTATCGTGTAGTAGACTAGATTGTCTGCATTTGAATTGTTTGGGTTACCAGGAGGATGGTCCATAACTGGACCATCATCACCAATATATACCGCGCTGTAATACATATAATTGTTGTTGAGCTGAAGCCCCGCTGCTGCACCAGGATAACCCGGTATCGTAGCAGCTACATCAGGATTGACAAAATCATCTTCTGCGTATACATATCCCGCAAGATCGCCTAGCGCTTTGCCCCGGTCAGCTCTGGTAGCCGCTACTACAGGATTAAGATCGATCAAAGCCCAATCATCGTAAGTGTCATCGCGTCCGGTCGCCACCTCAGTTTTGTAGTTAGTCGGAATAAACTTTGATTTAGCGCTGGCGCGATGGAAAGTACGTGAGGCACCATTATTGTAGCCTGGATATACGAATACTTTGGTCGCGAGATGACCACTATTGTCATAAAGCACATGTGCCGCAGTCAGGACATGATTTCTGCCAACCAAAAATCCTGTACCTGTACTGACCCAACCTTGACCACCGTTGCTACCATAGGCATTTATTCTGCATACAGCACTGTATGGACCAAACGCTCCTATAGGTTTGCGATCATCGGTGGCACCTAAATAGTTTGGATGGATGTTGGAGGCATGAAGCTCACTTATATCAAAGTTAATACCAAGATCATCAGCTCTGGAGTTCACTTGTCCCGAAGGAGATTGTCCGTTGTTGCTGTCGTCCAAGTCGTCACGTGACATATCGGAAACACTGCTCGCAAGAGGACTAGGGGGTGACTGAGGTGATGATGGTGGTGTGGTAGGAAAACCAAATCCTGCACCTGTGTTACTTGGAGAAACAAAGATTGTCAGCATCAAGGTCTGTGTTGCTGTTGATGAGGTGGCTTTGACTAGCAAATTGTAAGTGGCCTCGGCAACTTGTGCGCCGACCTGAATCGTGAGCGTGCTTGTCGAACTACCAGAACTAACAGAAGAATTGTTGAACGTGGCAACAATGCCACTGCTTGTACCGTTGATAATTGGGTGAGCCGGATCGTCTTGAAGACTGAGGTTGACGGTGCCGCTAAAGCCAGCATTTGGGCTGAATGCTAACGAGACGATATCGCTACTCCCCGGCGCTATTTCCAGCCCATCTACATCCTCTGTCACAGTGAAGTTTGCGGCCTGAGCAGACGGGTAAACTGTCAAGTTGACTGGGGCAGACCGGGTAATACTGCCCGAAGTCGCACGAACATCAACCGCGTAGAAGCCTGGCCGGGTTGAACTTGCGATGGTGAATGTTAGGTTACTGGATGCGTCGCCTGAAGCAAGGGATACGGCAGGCGAACTAAGAACGGCAGAGACGCCGTTAGGCAAGCCGGATACAGAGAGTTGGACAGTGCCAGTAAAAGAATTGACTGGTGAAAGCCCAACCACTGTTGCTGCGGTGGCTGCCCCAGAAGTATTCTCTGTGACATCTACGTTGATTGGGCCTGCTGTAACATCATAATTGCCGGAGGCTCCTGTTTGCATTGGGCTAATTGTCAGCGCCGCACTTTGACTCACGCCATTGTAGGTGGCCGTGATGTTGGCAGTGACAGCCGCCGTAACGGCTGTGGTTGTCACTGAGAATGTGCCACTCGTAGCACCCGCCGCCACTGGAACACTTGCGGGAACCGTTGCCGCCGCGTTGTCGCTCGTCAGGCTCACTGTGGCTCCTCCCGCCGGGGCAGGATGGGTCAGCGTGACCATCCCGGTGCTGAAACTACCGCCGGTCACGCCGGCAGGGCTGAACACAAGGGAGCCGAGAGCCGCCGGGACAGCCGAGTAGGTCTTGGCCGTGTAGGTGCCGTCAGCGGCAATCGTCCACACCTGCGCGTCCCCCGCACCGTCGCTCCACAAGAGGCGCACGTCCCCGCCGGTGCCGCACGCAAGCCCCACCGGCGCATACCCCGCCGGGTAGGCATACGACGGGTTGCTGAAGCTGCCGTCCGCCCGCACGTGCCACCGCGAAATCTGCTGGGTTGAAGCACTGCCCCACAGCAGAAACGCCAAGTTCCCTGCGTCCACCGCCAGCGGCACACAGTCGTTGCTGTAGGGGCCGTAAGTCACCTGCACTCTTTTTTGTGCAGCATCACTGACGTAAACAGGCAGGAGGACTGTCTTCGAAGGTAGGGTGATCGTGCTCGTCGCTGGTTGGGCCACGCTGATGGGTATCAAAAGCGGTCTTCTGGGCTGACGATCTGGCCGTCTTTTAACAAGCGGATGTGAAGCCTCAATTTTACAGAAAGAATGTTACAGCATCTTTAAGCACTTGTGGCATCACATATTGCTAAAGAAAGCCATTCCTGTAGGAGCCGGAACTTGTAGGTGCGAAATGATCGTCAGGTGTCCGTCGTGGGTGACTTTGTAAGCGTCAATTGTGCTCTTCGCTTCACTTGTCACATACAAGAACCTGCCTGTCTTGTCCAAGAACAGGGCAGGATTAGGCAAAGGATATGTTGTTTTAGTCTTCAAAAGACGAAGCTGGCCGTTACTGCGAAGGTGGTAAGCGGCGACAGCAGAGGCAGGCGGGTTTGAGGAAGAGTCAGGCCGGAGACTATAAGAACTAACAAATAAGAGGCTGCCTTCACTGCGGTAGACAATGTGTGCCAGAAAATCACCTTCCGTGCTTTTTGGAGCAGAAAGTGAGCTAATAGTGCGTAACCCCGTCTTTTCTATTGCATAAACGTCCAAAATATTATCCCATCCGCCTGCTATTAGATAATGACTTGCAAAGGTTGCTGCGCTGATCCACTGTCTAGTGGGATAGTCGCTTGACCGTCTAAGAGGCGCGTGAGCGTCATCTCCTTCGACGTACTGAAGCAGCCGGCTTCCGGTAGGACGACCGTTTGAGCCTACCCGTCCTCCAACAAGAATAACGTGCTTGTTTTGGCTTGAAAGCATCACCTCGATTGGCGTTCGGGCAGGCAAAAGTGTTGTGCTATACCGTTCAGCCCAATGGGGCTTTTGGATATTATAGATGAGAAGTACCTCACTATCCCTAGAAATTAAATAATCGTTACAATCCAGAATCATCTGATGTCTCCAAACGTCGAGCATAGCTGTCTCTACGCCAGGTACTGAAAAAGACTTTAACCGCGCAGGTAATAATTTCCCCGACGACTTTATGTGGTACAGATATACTTTGTTGCTATCTCTACTGTCAATGGCATACAGCATCCTTGCATCCGCGTCAATGAGGAGTTGAGATTGACCTGGGCTGTCTTGCACTGGCTTTACCGACAGCAACTTCAATACCCCCCGCTGGTTTATGCGATATTGATAGATACCGTCTACGGAGCTGACGTATGCAAATTGGCGACTCCCAAAACCAGCAATCGGGAGCAGCGTACCAAAAACTATCAAGCATAGCTTTAGAACGTGAAAACTCTTATATGCCATTGTCTTCCTTTCGCCGCGATCACCTAACCCCATTGACAGGAGAGCCGCAAAAGCCATGAAGACTTTTGCGGCCTGGCATCGTTTGCAGTGCTTATCTGCGTGCTGGCAGGGTGACGTCAGGAGAAGTGGAAAGATTGATATACCTTTCTGCATAAAAGGGGATATTCGCGCTGAAGTAGACCACCTGCTTGTTATCTGGCGGAGAAGTGCCGGCCCGCCAAGTGACAGAAGCATCCCAATCCACATAACCGGCTTGGTAGCTGAGAAGTTGGCCTTCTTCGTGATTCGACACAGTGGAAGGATAACCGGACTGACCGATGCCCCAGGCACACCCATAAAGATGGGAACTGTTAACCATCCAAGTCTGGTTGTCGGCAATGTTCTGTGCGATTGAGTTTGCACGCTAACAATCTATTTCAAAAGTGACGGTTTCTGCGAAAGCTTGTGCCAGCGTCGAAACCAGAGCATCGCGGTCGCCAATTTGACCATCGCCAGATAGCGGTCGGCCAGCTTATCGTAACGCACCAGA
>JAABUQ010002077.1_pt1 | contig 40666 bp, 35 predicted proteins | sample 5560001 | NCBI WGS metagenome assembly JAABUQ01 (sample SAMN10711888, study PRJNA513371) | rock metagenome | isolation source: Antarctica rocks | place: Antarctica: Victoria Land, Finger Mt nord | collected 2015-12-18
AACTCCCGGGAGTGTTCCCAGGAGTATTCCCGGGAAAAAGGGGGCTTTGCAGGATTCTTTCTGCAGAGGCATGTTTCTGGGCAAATTCCCGGGAAAAAGTCGCCTTTGTAAAGTGCCACTGTAGTGAGACTTGAAGGCATTTTCTCTTCACTACCAAAGGCATATGAGACAGCATTATTTCGCATTGCACAGGAAAGCTTGACGAACGTAGCCAGACATGCAGACGCCGAGCACGTTTTCATTACATTATGCTGTCAACAACACAGTCTGCATCTCACAATTCGCGATGATGGCCAGGGATATAATCAAGAGGGACAGCGCGCTAGCACAGGGATCGTAGGCATGCGTGAGAGGGCAACTGCGCTTGGAGGAACTCTTACTATCTCTTCTCAAATACGACAAGGCACAACGATACAAGCTATTTTACCCTTATTACTTCCTGGAGACGCGAAGGATATGCAAGAGATTAAAGGATGAAGTTTATGGTTGACGAGAAAGAAACAACGCAGATTATTCGTATCCTTTTAGCTGACGACCATGATATACTGCGACAGGGGCTCAAACTTCTTTTTGAAGTACAGCTGGATATGCAAGTGATAGGAGAGGCTCGAACAGGTGCAGAGGCCGTCAGACAGACAGAAGAGAGCCAACCAGATGTTGTCATCATGGATATCAGTATGGCAGAGATGGATGGGCTTGAAGCTTGTCATCGCATTCGCAAACTCTATCCAGCCACACAGGTGCTTATTTTGACGATGCATGAGAGTGAAGAATATTTTCTGCAAGCTCTTCGTCTGGGAGCTGCCGGATACCTCGTCAAGAGAGCAGCACCCTCAGAACTAAGCACAGCCGTTCGTACTCTTGCTCACGGAGGTGCATACCTCTATCCTGGTCTTGCAAAAGCACTGGTTCGTGCCTATGTTTCAACACAGAAAGAGGAAGAGACTATCACACTTCAAAAGATTCAAAGGAGCGCGAAAAGCTCTAAACTGGCGCATGCTCTCGATGTCTTAACACCCCGCGAAGTAGAAGTGCTGACCTTAGTAGCAGAGGGACATACAAATCAAGAAATAGCAGATATTCTGGTTTTAAGCATAAAAACAGTACAGGCACATCGAGCTAACGTCATGGAAAAACTAGGGCTACATGACATCACACATCTGGTCCGCTTCGCACTACACTACGGACTCATCGATTATAATCTTTAATCAATCGCATATTCTCTTCCTTTTCATACATTCTTCGCACCTGTCGTAGAAAAACCAAAGTCATATTTTATTGCCTCTTTTCGAAAAGATATGCTATCATCGGCACAGAAATACAGCCAATGACTTTCTGTAAAGGGGAAACTCACTCTTATGCAATTTCTACGCTCAAGGCAGCAACTTACTACATGCCCACAATGTGACAATATCGTACCTATTGATGCCGAATTCTGCAATATTTGTGGTCAGCAGCTCAAGGGACCAGGTATACAATCATATCTGGAAGGAGATCTGTCAGGAACAGCTCTAGCTAGCCATGATGAGGAGTATGAAGAGGAATACGACGACGAGATTGATAATAGAAATGGAAGCAGCCAATCAGGCACCAGAGCTCTTCGCACCACAACAATTCCGTCGACGCCTGGCGAGATTCTTCAGCAGCTCAAGGGATTACAAGATCAAGCCGTGCAGATAGAAAAATACTTTCCCGCCGAAATGCCCGACAAGGCTCAAAAACTCTCAGTGTGGAAGAAACAATTACACCGCGCATTCGCTTGTGCAGAGCTTTTTGAGCGCCCACAGATGCAGCATATTGAACCACAGCAAGCCCTCAAGCTACGCCATCATCTAGCCGAGGCAGCACACGCTCTTGACTTTACACGTGAATACACTGTCAAAGTGATCGGACACGCAGGAGCAGGAAAAAGTACGTTGCTGGCAGCGATGATTGGGCAAGATATCTTTCCACGCCTGGCAGGAGGAGCTGTTACTGGAGTACGTACACGTATACGCCTTTGTAGCGAGCAAGAACCCGAAGAGCTACATGTGCACTTCCTTACACGCAGCTCGTTCGACGCTTTCGTACAACAAACTCAGAGCGCCGTTCAAAATGCTTCAAGTCAGAGATTAGGCGACGCCCTCACAGCCGAACTTGAGACTATGCTCAAAGCTCGCGAGGCTCTTGCCGAACGCTATCTTAAAGATGAGGTCCCATACGTTGAAATCATTGAGCGTGCACGCTGGAAGGCTGAAAGCAGTCGCTACATTGAAGAGCCTGCGCGTGATAGTTTAGAGCCTAATCTGCTACGCCTTATCGATTATGTCGAATACAATATTCATGCCAGCGGCCAATCACTCCTCCCGCCAGGAAGCGTGCTTGTCGATCTGCCCGGTGGAGCAGCAGGGCAACTACGACACGATGCAATTCTACGCGCAGAGCTCAACGAAGTTGATGCGGTCATTCTAGTCGTTGGCAACAATCGCTTCGGTGATGATGATCGAATACATCGCATATTTGAGATCGTGAAGCGCAAGGTTGTTCAGAGCCGCACATCAGATGTTGCAGCAAATATGATCTTTCTTGCCGTGACTCATTGGGACGAGATTAACTCGGAGGCTAGCCTGGCAAAGGCTCTCGGCAGCCTGCGCCCCTTGCTGCGCGATCTGCCTACCAACTACAGCAGCTATCATCATCATGGCCCCAATAACGATTACTTCTTCTATCCTCTACGCGGTGTTGATGCGTTACTCGCCACCCTCGGTCTTACAAAACAAAAGCTCGATGAGGACCGGATTCAAGAGGGAAGAGACTACACAGGACGCATACTCAGCGTCTACCCCGAATTACTTAAAATAGATACGACATTACCAGCAACAGCCAACGCTCAGGATTTTCAGAAGGTCTCATTAAAGCAGCATGAGGCTATGCTGAACCTGAGTGGCCTGCCGCAGCTCACCCGCAATCTACAAACGTTTCTAACAAGTAATCGTTATGAACTGCAATTACGTCAGGCTGAAACACAGATTACGATGGCCCTGCAACAGCTAGAGGATCTCTGCTGGGAGCAGTTGAACAGCCAGAGCATACAAAGTCATGATTTTCAAGAACTGCAGCTAGAGATGCAGGTACGCAAAAACAAGCGTGGAGCTATGCGCTTTGAGCAGCTCCAAAAGCGTACAAACGAGATGCATACTGCCTGGAATGAAGCCCTCAAGCAATTTGATAAGGCTATCAGCACCGATGATAATCTCTTCTACCAAGTATTAGAGACAGCCCACGAACGTGCTCTGCGACGTGTGAAACTGCGCGTGATGCAAGGACACTTTGACTCGTTTATCAAGGTCAGCAACCGTATCCAGAGTGATTCACCGGCTATGGACATCGGCAATCGCTGGGTCGATGTCGACGGATGGGGGCTTATTAAAGATCTGCGCGTCAAGTTCAGCGCTGCGCTGGAACGCGAGATCAATGAACCAGCCCGCACGCTGGCCGAAGCGTTTCTGATTCCCATTACTCATCAGGAAGAGATAGACGGAACGCTGGACATCAATCGCGTCGCATTGGGAGAATTTGGCGGCGAGCTCGACGAAATACAGAAAGTATATAATAAACTCAAGCGCAGCATTCGTGAAAAATCTCGTGATGTCTGCCTCTACGTTACGATGGGAGAGCTCCTCAACGAAGAGAAGTACGTGCCAACAAAAGATGAGCCGGCAGTCAGTGAGTTATACCGCCTCGTCTCAGCAGCGGGCAGACCGGAAGATCTTATTCAACAAGCCCGACAACTTATGAGCCCCATCCTGGATGTCATCTGTGGACAACTCGCGCAAAGCACTGAAAGACGTATCGTTCATCTCTTCCGCTATGAGCTTGATAAACTAGAAGAGCGGCAAGTATACGAGAGCGACCGCCTGGATACGCAACCAATCACCATTCCCGGTGCCTTTGCCGATCTGGTCAATCGTCTGTACAGCCTGCTCACCGAGCGTATCCTGACATCAGAAGTCCTCCGCCAACAGCTCGATGCACTACAAGCACAGCGCGAAGCCGCTGTTGATGGCTGGATTGAACTCTTGCAAGATACAGAAGCACTCCGCACATTTCACTGGCAAAATTAGTAAGACTCTAGAAGCACGCGAAGACGGAGGGATCAAACCCTTCTCTTCTGCTGTAGCAAGATCTGCTACAGCAGAAGAGAACTGGCTGTCAGAACGATAACAGTAATCAGCGCAGCATAATCGATAAATGCGAGCGATGTCTCATAGAGCAAGGTTTGCTTTCCCTCACTCCGATAGCCCCGCGCCTCCAACGCAACTGAAAGATCAGATGCTCGCCTCAACGTTCCTTGCATAAGAGGCAAAAAGAACATGGACAGGCTTTGCAGCCGCTCACGCAATGTACCATGCATAACATCCGCCCCGCGCGAGGTCTGTGCCTTGATCAATTGTTCCGCCTCATCAAGTAAAGTTGGAATGAAACGGAGCGCAAGCAGCGTCATCAGCGCAAAATCGTCTACAGGCAATTTCAGGCGTCGTAGTGGCGCAAGGAGAAGCGTCATCCCCTCAATCAGAGCAACGGGCGTTGTCGTCATTGTCAGCAGTATTGCGGCTACATACAGAGAGAGAAAGACGACAAAGCTTGCCACAACCACCCATATTCCTCTATATGTCAGCAAGAGCGGGCCAACGGGAAAAGGCTTGTTCAGAGGATGACCACCCGTCAACCAGTAAAAAAATGCTATTACTATAAGAAGGAAAATCAGAAACGCGCGCACCGATTTCAGCCAGCCACGCCGCCAGATCAGGCGTATCCCAGGCACAAACGAAGAGAGCACAAGCACAAGAAATACGGCTCCGCTGAGAAGCAAAACACGCAAAAGATTTCCATACAATGGTAACCACGGACCAAATGTGTAAAGGACAGGGCTACCACGATAACTAGCGAAGATTGAAAAGAAGGCGCTAATAAATGTAAGGATCACCAGTAGCCATAGACGTCGCCACATCTCACGCGGCGAGATCCGTGCAAGTGCTACCGAGCCAAAAATCAGGCATAAAACAACAACGTAGGGCGCAAAATGCCACTGCCGCTGATTCGCTATAACCAATACAATCACAAGCCAGACAAGAAGCACCAATTTCGTCCTCGCTTGTAACCGATGAAGAACAGTTTTTCCAGGGAGGTATACGCCCAACGGAACATTACTCAGCATTATTTCCTCTAACGTACTGCTAGACAATTACTTTCCACAGTATAGTCTACGAACAAATCTATCTTTCGACGTATTTTCCCTACCTCTGTGGATTTCTACGTGTTCTTGCGTTACACATCAACATCTTTTTAGGGCGTATAGCCGTGTACTATACTAATGGATGCAGTGAAGATACAACTGGCGGAGGAAAGAAAAGAATGATGTCGGAGACAGCAGAGCAAAAGGAAGAGCGAATCAGACGACACCTCGTTGAAGTAAGAGCACGTATTGAAGCAGACCTCGCAGGGACAGAAGATACGTTTATGCAGCGTATCGAAGCTGATGCTGCGACAGTTGTCACCCTCTCTATTATTAAAGAGCTACTCCCGAATCAGGTACGAGAACATGTACAAGCGATTATCGACCTACATGAAGAGGTATGGAGCTCGGATAGTGCGGTAGCGCCAGGCATTACACCTAGAAAACCTCTGGGCGAGCGCCTTCTTCATAGATTTTCTACTTTTGTACGCACAGGAGAGGGCAGATCCATGTATGCTAAACGCCTCTCGTTCTTTACTCGTTCGTGAGAGTAGCGGAGAAATTCTCCGCTACCTCACGCCTTGAGCCAGTCAGGAAGCTCAGCTACTGAAGACAGAATAGCTGTAGGATGTATCTGCTTCAGGAGCGGAGAGTCGGCTCCATACTTTCCAGAAGTAACGAAGAGAGCGCGCATGCCTGCTTTTTGAGCAGCATCAACATCATTCAAAATATCGTCACCAACCATAATTGTCTCATCCGCACTACAATCAATCGTATGTAGCGCCTGAAAGAAGAAAGCACGTTCAGGCTTTCCAACAACAATGGCCTGTTTGCCCGTTGCAACCTCCAGGGCACGCACGAACGGTCCACTATCCAGTTGCAAACCATCTTTTGTGCGCCAGTACAAGTTTGTATGCATCGCTAACAGCACGGCTCCGTCCATCAACATGCGGAAAGCCGTGTTCATCGTTTCATACGACAGCAGCTCTTCAGCTCCACCAATGACTACTACATCTACATTCGTAGTTACAAGCTCAATGCCCTCAAAATCACGCTCAGTATCGCCCTTTGTTAACAGCCAGCAACGCTTACCAGGAAAGTTTTGACGAATATGACCGGCAGCAGCAACTGGAGCAGTAATCAAATGTTGCTCAGAGACCGGCAAACCGATAGCTTGCAAACGCCCGGCAAGGGTTGCGCGTGCCATCGTCGTCGTATTACTGACAAAATATGTTTTATATCCTTGCTGCTCCAACCACGTCAATGTAGCCGCAGCACCAGCAACAGGCTCCATACTCACATGCAACACACCATCAATATCAAGCAGAATGCCACGCACAGACTGCATTATAGTTGCTCCCTTCAAGTACTATATGAAAGGTTATTGTTCTTGTCTGGCAAAAAGCTTCACGATCAGATATAATACAAATGTTCGACTTTTCAGTTGGACCGTAGCATATTACGAATGCGCGCTCGGATCGTACGCAACCAAACGGCCAGTTCCAGTTCGTTCTGGCTCCACTGTTGCGTGCCAGATGAGCATAGAGTAGACGTCAATATGTGTTAAATTTCTCAGGTTGCCGGTACCTCTCAGGAGAGCACTGCAATCTGCCTCAGCTTCCGGCCTTTGTGCTCGGAAGCTGCCTTTTTAATGCCCGTTCTAGAAAAGCAAAAGCCTCATCGAGAGTAAATACACTCTCTGGAATGTCCATCCCTTGCCGACGCAGTAGAGTCAGCAACGCATGAAGTTGTGGCACGGCCAGGCTCCACTTGCTCAATAACTCGCCCTGAGCGAAGACATCCCGTGGCGTGCCCTGCATAACCAGCTCACCTTGAGAAAGCACAAAGAGCTGATCTGCCATTGTCGCCACCTCCGCCATATCATGTGAGACTAGCACGATCGTCACGCCTCGCTCCCGGCGTATACGCTGTAGATACCCATAAAACTCAGCTCGTCCGGCACCATCTAAACCAACTGAAGGCTCGTCCAGAACCAAAATCTCAGGAGACATTGCCAGAACGCCGGCCAAGGCGATGCGCCGCCTCTGTCCTCCGCTGAGATCGAAGGGAGAGCGCCATCCATATTCGTGCAAAGGCAGATCTACAACGTCAAGGGCTGCACTGACACGAGAACGCACTTCGTGGCGGTCCAGTTTCATCCGACGAGGTCCAAAGGCCACATCGGCAAAGACTGTCTGCTCAAACAATTGCGCTTCGGGAAACTGGAACAGCATCCCAACACGCTCCCGTAAAGCACGCAGATCAATCCCCTTCTCGCCAACATTCACGCCATCCACAAGAATCATTCCCTCTGTAGGACGCAGCAACCCATTAAAGTGCTGGATAAGAGTAGACTTACCAGATCCATTAAAACCGATAATTGCAACACAACTACCTCGGAGAACCATTAAATTGATATCATGCAAGGCCCTCTTTGTGAGCGGTCCTGTCGAGTAGACATGCGAGAGGTGCTCTACGGTAATAATCGCGTCAGTCACGCGCAATCTCCTTTGCAATTGCATTCACGGTCACGGCATCCTGCACAATTGGAAAACCGGCGGCGCGTAAACGATCTGCCAGAACAATAGGCTCTGGAATCACAAGCTTAAGAGACTGTAGACGCGCGAGATCAGAGAAAAAGGGAGCAGGTGCAGCCTCTAGCGTAATGCGTCCCTGCTCCATCACCACGACTCGATCTGCATAGACCGCCTCTTCCAATAAGTGCGTTACCTGCACAATAGTTATGCCATAATCCCGATTGAGCTGAGACAAAAGTTGCGTGAGTTCCTGGCGTGAAAAGGGATCGAGCATCGACGTTGCTTCGTCGGCAATGATACACTGTGGCCGTAGTGCAAGTATGCCCGCAATGGCTAGACGTTGGCGCTGTCCGCCTGAAAGCTTGTGTGGTGGCGACTGGCGTAATTGGGTGATACCTACAGAAGCCATAGCCTCTTCAACTCGCTCACGAACCAGCTTGAGAGGTAATCCACGCACCGTCAGTCCCCAGGCAACATCGTCCTCAACAACCGTCGCAATGATTTGATTGTCGGGATTTTGAAAGATAATCCCTATGCGCTCACGAATAGCCCGTTGTTTCGCCACATCCCGCGTGTCAAGGCCAGAGACCAGCACACGACCGCTATCAGGCAATAGCAATCCATTGCAATGACGTGCTAGAGTTGATTTACCACTACCATTATGCCCCACAATGACAACATGCTCTCCCTCTTGTATCTGAAGGCTAATGTCTTGAAGAGCAGGGGCAGGCTGTAGCTCCCCTTTCGTCGTCTTCAGTGCTGGATAGGCATAGGTAACGTGCTGGATATCGATAAGGGGCAAACGGCTTATGCTTTGATCCATGACTTCCTCACAACCCCCCATTTCATGCTAAGCTTAAACAAACGACGAGAAACGCGATGCAGAAACTTTCCAAGATGACCACCGGGGAATGGACGGACATCATAGCCAAGTAAGCGCGCAAACGAGTTCGTCACTAGGTAAATCAAGGTTATCAAAGGAAACAGAAACAAACAGTACACAGCATAAAGCGTGAGCCACCAGTAGGTAAAGACATACGTCGAAAACGCAGTGACCGGCGGATAAAGCTGCGTTCTCCATAAATGCCCTTGTCCAAGCCGCGTCGCCAGCAACCCCAACACTGGAATAGCAGAATCGTAGCCCTGATGAAGCGAGCGAATAATATCATTAAAAGAGAGGCCCGAGAGCAACGTAAGTAAGAAGGTAGCAACATAGAGAAAAAGCGATCCACTCAGCGCGCCCAATACAAGCAAAGGAAGATGATGAAAACGCAGCTTCATCGTGATCCCTAGAAAAATTCCAGCTAGACCTTCAGTGAGCATAGAAGAAAGATAGTGAGGACCAATCACGATACTAATGATAAAGATTGCCACGCACATCCCCATCAATCCCACGTAGAGACCGCGTCGCAATACCAGTACCGTAAATGTAACGACCGTCAGCATATGAAAAAAACCTGAGCCAATCGGTAGGAATGCCGCCACAAATTGAAAAATTACAGCCACATCAGCCAGCAAAGCCCCCTCAGCAATCTCTATAGCCTGTAGATTTCGGAACATGCATACCTCTTAGCATAGTCGTATCAAGACAAGTATAAATATCTCATTCATTGGCATAACACATTTTACCGCCTCGACAACTGTAGAACAAGTAATCTTCAAAGATAAAGATTCTGTTACAAAGCAAGTACGCTTCAGTTACGAGAGTTGTTGTATGCCCTCCACGAAACAGTCTCATTCCAATTGAGCTGAGAGAGTCTCCTGACACTTGTTCTCTCTTCAAGAACCTGCTATAGTACAAGCCGTGACGCCAGAACCAGTAGGCTACTATTAGGAAGTTGATAGAATGACCTCGCAAGGAACAAGACAAAAGACAACATCACGTGCAGCAACGGCACCTCTTTTCAACGCCAATCCTCAGCAAGCAGCAGCTATTGATCATAAAGATGGACCCGGAGCTTTTATTGCCGCCGCTGGTACCGGAAAAACATCTATTCTTGTACAGAGACTGGTGCGCCTGGTAGCAGACGAGGGCATCTCTCCTGAGTCTATTCTCTGTGTTACCTTTACACGTGCGGCAGTCGACGAAATGGAGAAGCGTGCAACGAAAGCCCTAAAAGCACGTGGAATGATGCTCAAGGATATAAAACCCCTGCGAGTCGTCACATTTCATGGTCTTGGTCATCAGATGCTACGCGAGAAGTTACAGTGGACGCCACAAGAGCTCAATAGGAAGCTGATTAGTGGAGATCCCCGTCAATGGTTGGCAGAAGATATCATTCGCCCCTGGCGTAGCAATCGCACACGTGGCATGAACTGGGATGTCGAGATCGCGGATGTTTTGCGTGCGGTAGATCGCGCAAAAGAAGACATGATCAAGGCCAATGAATCAACGGATTTCTTCTGTCGAGAAGTAGGAATAGAGGTGGAGCTGGCCGAACGCTATCGAGAGTTTTTTGAGCGCTATGAAGAGACGAAGCAGAAAGAGAAGCTCTACGATCTGGCCGATCTTATCTATGTGCCCCTCTCGCTGCTCGAAAGTAGCCCTAAATATCGCAAGACTTGGCAGGGCAGGTATCAGTTCTTACAAATCGATGAGACCCAGGATACCAACCCATCACAATACAAGCTCATCCAGTATCTTGCCGCCCCAAAACATAACGTCGTCATAGTCGGCGATCCCGATCAGGCCATCTACCAGTTCCGTGGTGCGAGTCCAGAAGCATCGATCCTCTCGTTCCAGACCATGTATCCCAAAGGAAAAATCTACCGTATCGAGCACAACTACCGCTCAACGCCACAGATTCTAGAGGCCGCGAATCAGCTCATCGGGCACAACGACATCACTCCAGGCTTTGAGAAGATGCTGCGCCCAACACAGCCAGATGGTGCGCCAGTCTGGGTGACGGCATATGAAGATCAAGAGGCTGAGGCGGAAGGCATTGCCAATCGCGTAGATCAGCTTGTGCGTACCTGGAAAGAGCATCTGGAGGAGTTTTCATACAAAGACATTTTTGTACTCTCGCGCACAAATCATCATCTGGCTTCCCTGGAAATAGCTATGGCCCGCATGCGTATCCCCTATCGTTCAGTGGGAGGATCATCATTCTTCAAGCGTAAGACGACGCGCGATATCCTGGCCTATCTCGCCCTAATCGATGGTATACGCACGCACCAGGACTATCTCACGGCCCGCAACAGCGGACAATCACTTAAATGGGATGATGTCTTCACGCCAGTGCACTGCGGTGAACAAAATGCAGCATTTCGCATCATAGCCAATATACCATCGCGCGAATACTTCACCAGTACGGGCAAAACCTCGCACCGCTTTACACCAACGTTTTATGGCACACTCGCAGCGCATGCAAGTGGACGGCCCTTGCTCCAATATTGTGATGAGCATGCCTATACGATAGCCAAAGAATATCAATTGGGAGTAAAGGACCTGGTAGGACTGATCAAGCGCCTGTCAGCGAAGTGCAATAATAATCCGGCCGAAGCCATCAAGCTCATACGTCAGTACGCCTATGACGTACACCTGCGCCATTACGATAGTAAGCACAAAGAAAACCAGGAAGAAGAGGCTGAGGCTCCCACTCATCATGAAGAGGTCAAGCTAGAGGCACGCTACGACGAACTCGAAGAATTAATTCAGATCGCGCAACGCCACCATACCATTCGCCACTTTTTGCAAGCGATGACGCGCTTAAAAGAGCAGGCCGAAGATAGTAGCAAAAATAAACGTGACTGCGTCAACCTCATGACCATCCACAAAAGTAAAGGACTGGAGTCACCTGTCGTCTTTGTGATGGGACTCACCGAAGGCATCTTCCCACATCGTCGCTCATACACTCCGGCCGAAGATGGGCCAATTGTACAATCAGGTATTGCAGAAGAGCGCCGTCTGGCCTATGTCGCCTTTACACGCGCGCAAAAGCAATTATTTCTCTCATCTGTCTTACGCTATCGCGGCAGCGAGGCCATCGCATCGCGCTTCATAGAGGAAGCCGCGCTTACTCCAACAAACGAAAACGGCGTTCTCAATCCATACATGATGACAAGCGATGGTAGCCCACGTAAGCTCAGCCCTCTTGTGACTACGCCAACCCTGTTCGATGCGTAATACTTTTCCTTTGTTTTGCCGCTCGTTTGTACTTATACTTATATAGGAGAGGGAAAGAGCAGATCATAAAAAGCCAGCGCCGCACGAGATAGCTGCTTATCAGTTCGCTGAATAAAACTGAGCTGAGCTATGAGGTTAAGATCGGCGAGAGCTATCTGCACCAGATCACCAACAGCTAATTCGCGCTGCACCGAGAGAAATGAGACAATGGCAGCACCAACACCATGTATGACCATTTGCTTAATAGCCTCGTTATCCGTCAGAGTGAGGAGAGGCTGAATACGCACCCCTTTCCGCAGAAGCTCTTGTTCGATTACTTCCCGAATACCGCTTCCCTGTTCCCGAAGCACTAGCTCGCCCGGAGCAAGTGCTTCCGGCTGCAAAACATCAACTGTACACCAGCGATGTCCAGGAGAGACGATGAGCACCAGGCTATCTTGTGCAAAAACGCGGGCACTAAGCACAGATGGAAGATGCGAAGTGTCGCCCTCCACTAAGCCAAAGTCCAGCGTCCAATCTAAAGTACCTTCGATAATTTCACGCGAATTGAGAATAGTAATATTCAATGACACTTGAGGATAACGCGTCCGAAAGCGAGCTATGATGGGGGGAAGAAGATAGACGCCGGCAGTCGTGTTCGCCGCAATAGTCACTTCACCCAGATCGACATCGCGCAACGAGGCCAGAGTATCCTCCACCTCCCGTTCAAGCGCAAAGATCTGACGAGCATAGCGCTGCAACACACGCCCAGCATCAGTCAAAACGATGCGTCGCCCCTGCCGCTCAACCAGCTCAATCTGCGTCTCATGTTCCAGGCTCTGGATAATCTTCGTCACCGCTGGCTGCGTTAAATTTAACTCCTCTGAGGCATGAGTAATATGTTCCAGATCCGCCACCTTTAAAAATACCCGCAAATTCTGCAAATTCATTCAACTAAACCTCTTAGTATAAGTGTATTCTGTGCTTTGATAGAGTTTGCCCCTGCATCACGCACAACCATGATTTTTATAGTGTATACTACTCGATCATCAAGCTTAAACTTCTGTCTAGAGACAATAGTAACAGGGTGAAACTTTTCTAGAGAAGAAGACGTAGGAACGAGTAGATATTTCAGACGAAATAGAGAGGAGAAATGTTATGACAACCTGGAACCAGCACAATTTACACAAGCACATGGCTGTTTTTTCATCTGACAATGGTGACCTGGGACATGTAGAAGAGGTGTACGAGGATTCTTTTCTGATCCGTAAAGGACTCATTTTCGCGAAGGACCGTTATATTCCATATAGTGCAATTACACAAGTAGAAGACAACAAAGTCCATTTAAACTTGAGTGCGGATGAGGCACAAGAAACAGAGTGGGAGAAACGGCCCGATTACGAAGACCATCTAGGAGACCCCACACAGCTTCTCTATGACCGTGGCCACGGCGTGCACGATCCATTCGATGAAACAAATCCAGATAAGGCTTAGTATCTATAGCTTCAATACCCGCAAGTAACATCTATCAGCGTCTAGACGTTATCAGTCGTAGGAATCTTAAATCTATCACACAAGCGAGATTAGAAATATCCTTTTTGTACGTATTTGTAGAGTAACCCTACAGAAGTGTACAAGCTGGTTTGAAACTCCAGCTATGATAGCTGAACTTTCTATCAAAGTCTATTGTATCCATATTAAAAACATTTCCAGAGAATTGAAAATACGGTTACAACCTGATTGTATTTAAGGTAATTACCTGATGTGGCAGGTCTTCAGATTCTTTAAAATAAAGGAAGAAAAGAAGACTAATTATTAAAGAATAACACGTAAGAATCAGCACACATCAAAAGTGTGTGGGGATGCCTGTAAGTACGACCCACGAGGCCATACGGGTCCGACGCTGATTTTGTCGGTGAGTTTCCTGAAGGGAGCGTGGAATCATGGCAATTGTTGATCCTGTCAGTGATGACCGTAGGACCATGCTAGCCAAACATACAACAATGTTGGAACGGCTATCCAACCCCCTCCCGTCCGGTTATGTAGAATTCGATGAGGTACCTGGCAAAGAGAGAACAGGGCCAATTACTGGACCACTTGTCGAAATCGGAGCAACACCAGGCGAGGAGACGGACGCACTACTTATTGAGGATGATAGTGATAGTGGCGAAACTGACACACTGGAAGATACCCCGGTGCGCGCACGCACCAGTGGCATCACCAATACGAAACATGCATCGGGTTCCGAAGATGCTTTCCAGAGCTACCTGCATGATATTCGTAGTCTCGGTCTCCTGACACACGAAGAAGAGATTGACCTGGCTCGTCGTTCTGCCGCTGGCGAAGAGCTAGCTCGTCGCATCTTGATTGAATCCAACTTACGCTTAGTTATCGCTATCGCCCGGCGCTATACAAGCACAGGAGTGCCCCTGATAGATCTCATACAGGAGGGCAATCTTGGCTTGATGCGTGCTGCCGAGAAGTTCGATTATCAGCGCGGCTGCCACTTTGGTACCTATGCTACCTGGTGGATACGACAGGCGGTCAGTCGTGCGGCTGGTGAACAATCACGGATGATTCATCTGCCAGAACATGTAGCTACACGCTTGCGCAAAGTACGCCGTATCGCTGCACAGCTCTCACAAGAGAACGGGCTCGATCCCCTGCCAGAGCAGATTGCAGAGGTATGCAATATCGACGTTAATGAAGTTGTAGACCTGCTTGGCGTGGTAGAACAACCCGTTTCGCTCGACGCACCCGTCGATGAAGAGGCTCGCTACTCCCTGGCAGATACACTGGAGGACAGCACCACTCCTGCCCCAGCAGATACAGCCTCACAGCACCTCCTGGGCGAAGAGCTCCATCGCGCGTTAGCACTCCTAACACCACGCGAACGCTCCGTCGTTACGCTCCGCTATGGCATTGGAGATGGACGCAGTCGCACTCTCTTGGAAGTCGGCAAGGAGCTAGGAATCTCCCGCGAGCGCGTGCGTCAGCTTGAAGTTGTCGCGCTGATGAAGTTACGTGGTATCACTGGTAGCAATTCTTTACGCGAGTGCGTGTAGATAGGTAGAAATCCTTAATGAAGAGGGGTCTTATAGACCTCTCTTTTTCATTTCAACTCCTCTCGTATGCCTCTCCTCTACGTGCATCCATAGTACTGCATTGCTCGACTGCAATCGCCATGATATGGTAAACTACTACCCGATTAGGAACAGTGCATAGGGATAGACTCTACATATCTGTTCACTACGGCATCGAGGGAGACATGGATACCAGGTTAGATATTACTACTAGACATGACAGACCTCTTGCAGCGGAGACGACACAGGAGATCAAGAGCTCTAGCAGACACAGACAATCTACAATCAATGCGATCATCCTGATTGGACTGATACTCGCAGCATTGATACCACGAATCGTTCTCGCACTACAATTGGATATGGTGACAGACGAGGTCGTTTATATTCTAGGTGGTAAGATATATCTTCCCCTACTTAGACATTTGAGTATCAGCGCGAGCGGCTGGACGTATAACTATGAGCATCCGCCGTTTGCAAAAGTGCTTATGGGCCTAGCTTTAGCAGTAAACAGCCTGCTTGGTCATCCACTAGGTGAACTGTTAGCAGCACGCATACCGAGCATTATAATGGGTACTTTACTTGTTGTTGCTGTCTACTTACTCGGCCGCGCACCATTTGGACGGATCGTCGCGCTCATCGCTGCACTCTGCCTGGCATTCAGCCCCTGGTTAGTCTATTTTAGCGCCCTGGCGTATCTCGATATGACAATGACTGCCCTGGTCACAATTGCCTTTCTCTTACTCTGGCCCGCTATCCAGAGACCCTGGCTCTATCTCCTGGCTGCCCTTTGCGTGGGCCTCGGCGTGGCAAGCAAATATACAGCATCACTCGTCGTTCCGGGGATGGTCTTATTTACCGCTTACTACTTTCTAGCTGTTCGGCCGCGCATGCCAAAAGAGCAAAGGCCACAAGTTCCCTGGCTCTGGTGGATTGGTGCGGTTATAATGGTTCCGCTGGCGTTTCTCGCCGCCGATCCGGCTATCTGGCCTGATCCGTATGGCCTGCTTCATCACAGCTTCCTCTTTGAGTGGGAGCACTCGATACACGGGCACCTGACGTTTATCGCCGGAAACTACGTCACACATGTACCACGCTGGGCAATTGTCTACATCATTCTTAACAAGATGACTGTCTTTGTGACGATTCCAGCCGCCTTTTTTGTTATATTCGCGCTGATCCAATTAGTTCGCTTCCACATCCATCCAACAAACGCAAAGCGCATAACAAGCACAACGAGTGTTACTCCGACTGAGGCTGCTAGCCTCTCCTTTCTCCTGATCTGGCTACTCAGTATTCTCGGCATGTTCAGCCTGCTCAATATTGTTGTCGGAACGCACTACCATCTACCACTGGCACCTTCTGTAGCGCTGGCAGGAGTCTACGGACTGGCAATACTCTTACGCTGGCTAACGAGAAATGTCACGACAACTTCTCTCTCTCTAACTCCGTTCAGGACTGAAGTGCAAACGAGTAAACCAACCAGAGTGCGCATCCGCATAGCAATTGCACTATTAACGCTACTCACTGTTGGGCCGCACCTTTTTGGTCTGCTTACCGTCCATTCGGCCGAAGGATATACAAGTGAAATCTTCTCCGATGAGAACAATACCTTACAGGTCGCTTATCCTGGTTATCGAGATGCACTAGAGTGGTTAACGACCAATACGCATGGCTCAGCCAAAGTAGGGCTTGTCTCGCTGCCTGGGACGCTTCAGTCGGGCGGACAAGGAGTCTCATGGTTTGATTACAATAAAAGCTTTACATCTAGATTTCAGTTGGCCGAGGCTCATCCACAGGATAAGACCTATCAGTACGACTATCTCGTCTGGCCCATGCATCTGGTTCAACGCGGCTATGCAATGCCGCCCGGCTGGAATACTCACGTCGTTCATAAAGTGATGGGAGGCAACACCATCTATTGCTATATTCTCGCTAATCCCTTAACAGCAGAGGGGAAAGCACAATCTTCATCATGAGAACGAGAATAAGCTTTACAGTAAATAGAGCAGAAGAATCAGAAGAGGTACAATCTTCATCGCAAGATAAGCTTCCAACCTGGTTACGAACAAAGCGGTTCTCCCTACCAGATATCCTCATTTTGCTTTTCTTGTATGCTATCTTGCTGGGAGGTTTTACCCAACAGTTAAACTCCGATGCCGCGCGATATCAATGTTACGCCTTCGCTTTTTGGAACGGCGCACAAGCGTTATCAAAGCTACCAGCTCAGCAGTGCGCATTTCTCATCCATCCCTCCGATCAGACGGCTATGCAGGCGCACGATGCGCTTATAGAAAGCATGCGTCGTCATGGTCTGCCCACCTCAATCGTGACATTTACAGCAACTCAATCTTCGACTCAACCATATCACGTACTGCCATATGAGTATCCACTGATGGCTGTATTAAGTTTCTCGCCAGCATTAATCACACCGCTTACATGGTATCAAGAGACGTTTGCATTCTGGCTGCTCGGTATTGCCACCGGTCTCTACTTGCTCTTCCTCTTCATACGATCGCGGGGAGCTGCGTTGGCCTTTGCTCTTTATCTGGCTCTGGGCTGCTTTGTAACGGCGCTGGGGCGCTTTGACTTGCTACCGACGGCATGTACTTTTGGCGCGCTTCTGTGTGCAGAACGCACGAAGTGGAACTGGGCCTTTTTTTTGCTGGCATTGGCTACGATGATTAAATTTTATCCTGTAGTTCTACTCATTCCCTTGCTCCTCGTCCAGCGGAGACAGGGAAAAGAGACGTGGTATGCCTGGCGTAGATATCTACCATTAGCAATCTTCGGAGTTACCTGCGCAATCATTACCGTTGTGTCTCTTACAGTGAATGTGGAAGGAACTATTGCGCCGCTCTCTTATTTCGGGCAGCGACCACTACAAATAGAGTCAATCTCTGCTTCGGTCATCTGGCTTATCAGCACAATTGGCAACTATCCGCTCCAGTACGCATTTTCGTACGGATCGCGTAACGTATTCAGCCAGTTTTCAGCCATAGTGATGCAGGGGGACAGCATTCTCTTTCTGATTGGACTTTGCTTTGTGTACTGGTTACAATGGCGTCAGAAGATCGCTCTAGCACTTACTTTTCTGCTTACACTACTTATAGTGATCGCTACAGGCAAAGTGTTCAGCGCACAATATTTGATCTGGGTGACTCCATTTGTGGCGTATACAGGCGGATGGAACAGAAAATGGCTGCTTAGTTGGTGCAGTATTAGCCTGCTCACAACTCTCATCTATCCATTTCTTTACAATAGAGCAAGATATACATTTGGCTCTCTCTTACCAGAATTTTACGCGACTATCTTTGTACGCAACAGCCTGCTGCTCCTGTTTACCTGTCTTTTGCTCTACCTGGCTGTGCGCAACCATTTCAGGGTCAATGCATGATGAAACGCCTTCCACTGCGGAATATATTCTGGGTCTTTATCACCACACGTCTGCTCCTGGCCTCCCTAACCTATATCGCCTACATCTTGTTGACGGCCGCCAAATATTCCAATACGCCCGTCGATGTAACTGCGCTCTTCAGTAGCTGGAATCATTGGGATGCTGCTAACTATGTAAGGATTGCTCAATACGGCTATCAACGCGTTGATCTCGCCTTCTTTCCGCTCTTTCCATTGCTGATTACAGCCATAGGACATCTTCTAGGTAGCTGGAGTTATCTGCTAGTAGCAACGCTCATTAGTAATGCCGCACTCTTTGGGATGTTATGTATTCTCTACTATCTAGCTACAGATATAGCAGGCAATGAGATCGCTGGACGTAGCTTGCTGTATATATGTATCTTTCCCACAGCCTTTTTCTTCTTTGCCGCCTATAATGAGTCCTTGTACCTGCTCTTTGCTACGGCGACCTTTCTGGCGCTCTATAAGCAGCACTGGGCTTTAGCTGGTTTGATGGGCTTACTAGCGGCACTCACACGTTCGGCTGGCGTTCTCCTTGTTATTCCTTATCTCTATCAGCTATGGATACAACGAGAGGAGTTACTTACCAATAGACGTGCATTCCTTGTCAGCACAGCCCCTATCATACTTATTCCCATAGGCACACTGTTATACGCGCTCTATTGTTGGGTTACTGTTGGCAATCCATTAGAATTTATCGCGGTCCAGCAGCATTCAGGGAGACATCTTAACTGGCCCTGGGCAGGAATCTGGCAAGCAGTTTCAGCGCTGATACTATTTCATCCACAGGCATTTGGATCAGCAAACCAGGCGCATTTGCTGCTAGATTTAAGCGCAACGTTGGGCTTTATTCTTTTAATCATCGTAGGTTGGCGCAGATTGCCTGAGAGTTATAGTATCTGGATGAGTGTGCTTATGATCTACTTCCTATTGTATCCTGCTACTGAGAAACCAGACATTCTGCTCTCCAACCAGCGCTTTGTGCTTGAACTGTTTCCAGCTTTTATCACACTAGCATTACTGGGAAAACAATATCCACGCCTGCATATTACTGTGCTTCTGATATTTCCAACATTGCTAGCAGTCTTAAGTATAGCATTCATCATGAATCGCTGGGTTGTGTGAGAGAAGAGATATGAAACATGCGCCCATCTTAGATATAGTAGGGCTATTTTTCGTCACCCGCCTGCTTCTGGTGCTCGTCACCTACTTCGGCTATATTTTACTAACACAAGAAAAATATTCGGGCGCACCAGTCGCTTTCGCAACCTTCTTCAACGCGTGGCAGCAATGGGATGCGGCCGTTTACGTACGGATCGCGCAGTCAGGGTATCAGCCACCGTTTGATTTCGCCTTCTTTCCACTCTTTCCCGCCCTGGTCACACTCGCCGCACGTCTGATAGGTGGAAACGAAAGCTATCTCGCTGCAGGGATGCTTGTGAGCAATGTGGCTTTGCTAGGAGCCTTGTTTATCATCTATCAACTAGCTGTGGACGCGGGCGGAGAGCAAGTTGCACGCCGAACGTTACTCTATCTCTGCATCTTTCCAGCGGCATTCTTTTTCTTTGCAGCCTACAATGAGTCGCTTTTTGTCTTATTAACGGCTGGAACCTTTCTAGCGCTACAACGACAATGCTGGTGGCTAGCTGGTCTGCTGGGCGGATTGGCGGCGCTGACACGGACAACTGGTGCCTTGCTTGTGATACCGTATCTCTACGAATTATGGCTGACGAGAGAGAGCTTGCTAGCTGACTGGCGCAAAGTAGTGGAGAGCTTCATATCAATTCTACTTATACCACTAGGAACCGCGCTTTATTGTCTCTATTGCTGGAAAGTGACGGGCAATCCCCTGATATTTGTCGCAGTCCAGTATCACTGGTCACATCAGTTGACCTGGCCCTGGCAGGGCATCTGGCAAGCACTTTTCGAACTTTTCTGGAATCAGCCCTTTGGCTCTTTCAATCAGGTTCATGTTCTGCTCGATCTCAGCGCGACACTTGGCTTTATTCTGCTCGCCATCATGGGTAGAAAAAAGTTACGCCCCAGCTATACTATATGGACAGGACTTCTATTTGTCAGCATCCTACTTAGTTCGACGGTGGCGCAGCACGACTCCTTGATATCAAATCAACGCTTTGTGCTCGAAATGTTCCCAGCTTTTATCACGCTTGCTCTGCTCAGCACAGAACGCCCACGGCTTCATCAAACGCTTCTATGGGTCTTTCCAGCACTGCTCGCCACTCTTAGCTTGCTGTTTGTTATGGGAAAATGGATGGTCTAAAAAGATTATATTATGAAGAAATTTAGCGAAACCTTATCATTCTCACATAAACGTATTGATGACCAATCAAATGACGAGCATACATCTACGGCAGGCTTGCTGCTCTGCGTGATCGCTTTCTTATGCTGCATAGTAATCAGCATCACCCCTCTTAACCGCCTCCAGACCCTTGTAGAGATCCAAAGCTGGCCGACAAGCAGCCTGTTGCTCTCTCTTGGATCATGGTTGCCTATCGATTTGAAGCTAGCAAGCAAGGTGCGTGACTCACAGATATCCACGCATCTTATCTGGCTATTCTCGCTTATCGCTTTCGAGTTTACTCTCTACGCTCTGGGAAGCTGGTGGATACAGCGTCAGAAGCCCGACTATGATAATCGACCCACGCTCCGTATCATCTGGCTTGGGGTTCTAGCTGCTGGCCTGATCTTTGTCTTTACACCCGCGCTGCTCTCGCGCGATGTCTTTGTCTATGCAGGCTACGGCCGTGTCTTTACTGGCTACTTCGCCAACCCCTACTTTGTTACCCTCTCCGCCTATCCACACGATGCACTTATCACTCTAGACGACTGGAATACAGCTCTCTGTGCTTATGGGCCGGTCTGGCTTCTCATCTGTGGTTTAAGTAGTTTACTCGCGGGAGAACACATTGTTATCTATGTCTTCTTTTATCGCGTACTCGGATTTGCCGCTCACGCATTAAATGTGCTATTAGTTGTCACCATCTTGCGCACAATGGATAAAACGCCGCGCGCCGTAGCTCAGAGTGCATTGCTGTATGCCTGGAATCCGCTTGTACTACAAGAGAGCTGTCTTGGTGGACACAACGATACATTCATGGTCACTTTTATTCTGCTCGGGCTGCTCTTCTCTATACAAGCTGAAAAAAACATTCGACAACCATTCACCGCTCCCCGTAGCTATCTTCCTCCACTCATTCTCTTCACACTTGCCACCCTTATCAAGTTTACCAGCGCTCCATTGATTATCTTATTTCTCATTTTGCTCATCTGTAAGGCGTTGCAAGCTAAAAAGAAAGCGTCAATGCACCTCTCTGAAAGAACACTACAGTGGCCAGGTTGGCGCTCTCTCCTACGAATGATATCGACTGCTTGTCTTGCTAGCACGGGCATCGTCCTGGTCCTCTACACTCCTTTTTGGGCAGGTCATGGCATACGCGAGATCCTGGATGGCTTCAGTTCCCCACCCTCAGCGCACTCTGCTTACGGATCGATCTTAGGGGCAATATTAAATTGGGAGAAAGTACACGGCGGCCAGTACAAAGGCGAGACCAACCCGTTCCTCTTGCTCCTCAGCCAGCATAAGACATGGCAAAATATCAGCACGGGTGCAGCAGCTATTACGTTGATTTTAAGCGTTGCATGGCTCTGGCGCATTCCAACAACGCGCACACTCGCTCTAGCCACATTAACTGTACTAAGCGTAGTGCTGATAGTGACACCGTGGTTCTTTCCCTGGTACGTCATCTGGCTTGTAGGACTGGCCGTCGTCTGCCTCCCTGTTATCCAAGAGCATGTCGCAAGTGCGCTTCTAGCCTTTACGTTAACATTCTCAGCCTCCGCGCACTTTATCTACTTCTTCCGAGGCTATCAGCCTTTGGGAGATTGGATTGGTTGGACATTTCTCACCACTATTGGACCACCACTTCTTGCCCTACTCCTTCTGCTTATTTCATTTAGAAGTTTACATACCTCAAAAAGTAATCGATGATATATGCACTTCGTCTTATTTGTTTGAAGAGATCGCTACTTTTGTATGATTATGCAGCGACACCTCTGCTGAAGAGGGCGGCCTTGCAGCAAAACCTTTTCTGGAGCTATAGAAGAGCAAGGCAAGCACCCAGCCAAGAATCAGAAGATTACGTAGAGTTGTTACCGGAAAAAACAGGTGATTTTTGGGCACATCGAGGATATCTGGCGTCATCAGATAGATGTAAGGATAAATCCAGGTAGTCAATAAGCAGATCAGGCTCCAGGGGAAGAGCCACCAGAGACGAGTCTCACCAATATAGGCAAGCAAGGGAATAACCCAGATCAGATACTGTGGGCTGAATACTTTTGAGGTCAGCATGACTATAAGCAAAGTCAAAAGAGAGGCAGTAGCCAGATCAATTTTTGCACGCCAGAGGAGCCAGTAGGTATACAGAAGACCAGCGACAACAAGAGCGTCAGCAAAGAGAGAGATGGCAGAAGACAGCGAGCCAAGCATATTAAGAGAGCCGAACGTGTATGAGAAACTCAATGATCCTAATCCTAGCTTGTGTACTAACCACAGAATTGACGCAGAGAGAGATTCCACTTGTATAGGACGGTTGCCGAAGTAATTAAAAGGAGCCAGTGTTCCTTCAACGCTTAGCAGCAGAGAGATGACAATAATCACCGCACTAACTAGAATGAATACACCGAGAGGAGTCCAACGCCGACGTGCGTACCAGGAACCTTGCGACGCTAGTTGTTGAGCAAGAAGGAAAGGCGGTAGTAACACAACAGGATAAAATTTCAAGAGCGTTGACAAAGCTAGAAGCGCAAACGCCCAATTCCAGCGGTTACGTGCAGAGCAAAGCAGCGCTAACAGCGTCAAAGCAGCCGGCATAATATCAAAACGCCCGGCAAGTGTTGCCCAACCACCCAGAATCATATAAAATACATACGCGAGAGCAGCACGCCGCGATTGCCACCTCACAAGCACCAGATACAGTACAGCAGCAGCAGCTATCATCCAAAGCGCAAAGGCTACCTGATAACGTACTAATGATGCAGTCATACCCAGCGAGAATGGAACAAGCGTTAACAGCGGATACTCATACGGCAAAGAATGATACGGGACAGATGTAGATTGCGCTGCAACAAATTGTATCAAGCGGCCAGGAAAATGAACCTGATACATCCAATTGACAATTGTCTCTCGCGAAAGCAATAAGAGATGCTGCTGCTCAGGATGCGTAAGAAATGCACATTGAAAGTCAGATAACACACGGAGAGCAGGTACTCCATGCCAAAAAGCAATAGCATAACATTGATATCTCGCTGCATCAGTATTTGGCTCAAAAAGTTGCCATCTTGCACCATAATAGAGCAAAGCGCTCATGACAAGAAGAATCAAGACATTCTGAATAATATGAATACTCTGTTTTAGATCTGCTTTAGGAGCGCTCATAGCGCACATACCTGTTTCTTGTTCATAGACAAAACCATCTCTTATTTTTGTAATGTAGCTTCTTTATAGAAGACGTTTTACGTACTTTACCGTCACACAGTAGGACGTTGCAATTCTTTTTTGCATAGAATTAATGGTTGCAAGTATAGATAAACAGGTAACTATCTGTCAACCACCATAGAGCCTTGCAACCTGTGATACAGAAAGAAAACGACTATGATATGCTACAATAACGCGGAAGAGATCATTTTTTTATAAAACGAGGTATACGCATGCATATATTGGAAGCGGGCCAAAAGTTCGAGCGCTATTCTATACTACGACAACTAGGACAGGGGAGCGCGGGTATAAGCTACGAAGCTCAGGACAGCCGACTAAAAAATACCGTCGTTCTCAAGCTGATTCATCCGTGGTCAGAGCTATCACACGCCGCGCGTCGCCAGTTCTTTCGCGATATGCAAGTCTTGAGTGTTCTTATACATCCCTGCCTCGCAACAGTGCTTAATTATGGTGAGGCCGCTGGACAGCTTTACGTCGTACGACGATACAGCAACAACGGTTCCTTGCTTGGAAACGAAGGGCGTCTGCGGTTTAATCCGCCGCTCGATGTAAAAGATGCGTTTACTTACACCTATCAACTCTCTCAAGCTCTTCACCTCATCCATAGCTATGACTACGTTCACGGCGCTTTGACATTCTCGAATATTCTGATAGCTGAGCAACCGCAAGCAGAGGCCGAGAGTGCACCGCTACTCCTGAGCGATGCAGGGCTCACTCAGTTTGTGCGCCGCTTTGGGCAATCACAGCAAGACAGGCTTCCAATGACCGCTGCACCAGAGCAGTTTGAAGGACAGACTACGCCCGCTAGCGATCAGTACGCCCTCGCCATTTTGCTCTCTGTCTGGCTCACAGGACGTCCTCCCTTTGCAGGCACTCCTGCCGAGATAGAGCGACTGAAACGCTCTGGAGCGATACCTGCTCTTCAAGCAAGATTGACCGTAGAGCAAGAGGATATCATACGGCGAGCACTCAGCACTAAACAAGAAGCTCGCTATCCCTCCATTCTTACATTCGCCGAGGCTCTTATGAACTCACTACCATCAGCACAATCCCAGTTCAAAGACGAGACAGTAATTGAGGTTGATAGACAACAGAAGGAAGTTGAGCAAAAGTTGATACAACAAACACCCGAACAGATTGCGAGGGCGGAAGAGCAGAAGCAACCAGCCGAGCCCTTGCCTGCAATAGAACCGGATATTCTCCAGCCTCGACCAGGTCCGCAACCTATTCCCGAGCCTCAACCTGCACCTGCTGAGCCTACTCCACCCGCTCCCAAACCAGAGGTCGAACCGGTGATCATTCCGCCCCCCGCACCCGATATTGCGCAGCCTATTCCAGAACAGACACCATTCCCTCCCGCCACCGAACCCACACAACCTCAACCTAACCCAGAGCGTGAAGCGGTGCAGCCTACTCAGGAAATCGCCAGGCGCTACACAGAGCCGCTGGTGCAGCCAATTCAAACAGATGTAGTTCCAACACCCTATCTTATTATCACTTCACCATTTCCTCGGGAACCACGAAAGATCCCTATACAGAAGGATGAGGTAACACTGGGGCGCGCAGGAGCAAGCGATATCTTATTAGATGAAGATACACTCACATCGCGCCATCATGCTCATATCAAGCGTGATGGCGAAAACTACGTCATCTATGACAAACGCAGCACTCATGGAGTTATAGTCAACCAGCAGAAGCTGGAAGAGAGCATAGGACACAGCTTACAAGAAGGAGATACTATTCAGATTGGAGACTACAACCTGCTTTTCTCCTTCCAGCTCACCGAAGATACAGACGCTGCACGCATCGAACACGCTTTGCTTTAAAGGGAAAATAGACAAGTATGGATTCAGAGGCAGAACAATTGTCCTGATCGATTGCAGAAATCATCGAGCATAAATGTTGCTCGGTGATTTCTGCAATTCGTTTGCTAGCGATCTACCAGAGAACGCGTCAATGTGACGATGGTGACAAACGTACGATAGAGATTGAGCAGATCTTCACCGACAACTCTCACAGTACGAGAAGAGACGCGTTCAACGCCACGTATCCACAAGGCCATCTCAGCCATATCAGCTACAAGGAATGTTATCTCAAGCGTGACGGGGAGCTTAAACTGAGGCGGTTGCATCGTCGCCAAGTTTCGTACGGCGCGCACAGCACCTGCTCGCAGAAGTTCACGCGCTACCTCTGGATGAAGATGAGAGGCTGCGAAGCGGCCTATAGATTGCTTTACCACTACTTTCTCGGCATGGGGGGCAATGTATTCAGCTTCCTGTGCCGTAGCGGCATCTCCACTCACAAAGATAATAGGCACGTTAAAGTGGGCGGCGACGAGAGCGTTTATGCCTGACTCTCCTACAATCTCACCATTGATACGAACTTCCCAGATTGCTCTTGGATTATAGGTGTGTGAGAGAACGGCATGTTCGGCACCGATCGAGCCGTGGTAGCTCACGAAACAGATACCGTCAAAGCTCTCGTCCAGTCCCTGCATCATGTACAGAGGCTTATGCTGACCAGTGATTAGCGTTGCCCGTCCCAGTAGATCCTGTGGGTGCAGGTTACGCATGGCATGATGCGAATCATTGACCACAAATTCTGTTGCACCGGCATCTATAGCACCAGTGAGAACTGCATTTACTTCATCAGTCAACAGCCGTCGTCCCTGCTCGTATTCTGCATTGCCTTCGATAATCTGTTCCCAAGCAACTATACCACTGGCACCCTCAAAGTCGGTTGAGAGAAAGATTTTCATACACAAGTAGCTCCTGAATGTCCTATCCTGACTTTCTCTGCTCACTGACGTTAGAAAGTGTAGCCCGGCCCCGCCGCTGCACGACAGATATCGATACTCGCATTCCGTCCCGTGCGCTGAGGATATTCTTTCTCGACAGCCGCCCGCAGAGCCTCTACGGACTCGTTCCGTACAAGGTTAATGGTACAGCCGCCGAAGCCGCCTCCCATCATGCGTGCGCCCAGAACGCCGGGGACTGTGCCCGCAATATCCACAAGCGCGTCCAGTTCGACGCTACTGACTTCATATTCGTTCCGCAAGCCCTCGTGGCCCTTCCAGAGAATTTGTCCAGCAGCCTCAATGTTCTTCTCTTCGTTGCCGGCCTCTAGCAGCTTCACCACCTGCAGTACACGTTCGTTTTCAGCAATTACATACCCTGCACGCTTCTGTAAAACTGGAGAGAGATGCTGCTTATAGCGATCAAATTGCTCCGGAGTGATATCACGAAGCGTCTCAATCTCATGCGCGTGGCGATCGTCCGGCTCATCCTTGAGGATCAGTTCACGAATCTGCTTGGTTGCATCCTCACACTGCTGCCGCCGCTCGTTATAGGCAGAAGAGGCGAGTTCACGTCGGACGCTCGTGTCGATGACAACCACAGAGATTTCTGGATATTCAAAGGGCAGATAGCGATACTCAAGAGAGCGACAGTCGAGCAGAATAGCTTTACCGGGCTGGCCCAGACACGAAGCAGCCTGATCAAGAATACCAGATCGTAGGCCAGAAGCAATATGTTCTGCTCGCTGACACAGAGCAGCCACCTCCATAAGCGATAGGCTCGCATTTTGCGTGCCAATGCTCAATTTACCCTGTGAGAAGAGGGCACAGGCATGCGCCGTTGCAACCTCCAGCGCAGCAGACGAACTCATACCACCACCCAGTGGAACATCACCACTCACGACAGCGTCAAAGCCATTGAGAGGCTTCTCAGCGCGGATCAACTCGGTTGCAACACCCAGAACGAAGCGTGCCCAGCCGGGAAGCTGTTCACGCTGCTCCTGAAACGTTTCGGGAAGACCAGTCAGAGAAAACTGAGCATACTCCGAAAACTGAGTTGACCAGAGACGGACCGTAGCGTCGCTGCGCGTTCTTCCCGCAAATGCCGCCACACGGTCAACAGCCAGAGGCAGAACGTAACCACCATTATAGTCTGTGTGCTCACCAATGAGATTCACACGTCCTGGTGCCCATGCGGCACCCAGCGATCCGCTATAGACTTTCTCTTCGTGAAACACGTGCGGAAATTGTGCCAGTGCATCTTTGACGGGCGGTAAAAGTTTCGTTGTATTCATGCTACTTCCCTTCAGCCTCTTCCTTTTCGATTGCTGCATGCAATTCATCTGCCTTCCTGGCAGGCAAAGAATCGTTCGTCCATAATCCCCAGACTGATTCGGATGACGCGGCATACTTTAGCTTGCCAGGCGCTCGTCCAATGGCAAGGATTTCGACATGGAAATGGAATCGCTCATCCGCGAGCTGGTGTAAACCCATTAAATAAGGCATAGGAGCCATAGCTCCATCAAATAACTCGTTGTATCCACGAATCACCGTTAGCAACAGAGCAGCGAGGTCACGCAGTTCCTCATCATTCATAGCTCCGATATTTGCCACATGCCGACGCGGATAGAGATGAGTCTCATAGGGATAGCGAACGTACGGAGGCAAAAACGCCTGCCACGTTGCATTCGCCGCGACCTGATGCTCGCTCTCGCTCAATTCCGCGCGCACACGACAAAATGGACAACCACTGCCCGCCTCCTCATCGATCACCACCGTTTCGAATTCACGTTCGAGTATGGAGGGAAGGACAGAGACACCATAGGCTTGTCCATGTGGATGAAACTGAGTCTGCCCGATGGCGGTGCCGCTATTTTCAAAGATCATGACCGTGCGATAGCGCGAGGATAGATCGTTATATAAGTCGCGCCACAATTTTGTCACATCAAAGACTTCATCCACAGTCAATTGTGTGAATTTCTTGTTGTGATCCCGACTGTAGATCACAACGTATGCTTCACCTACAGGCGGCTTAAACGGTGGAAAATCATTGGGATGTAGCCAGACATTGGTATCAGGACCCACAAGGCCTTTCGTAATATCGGCACAAAAAGGACATTCCGTTGTCCCTTCGCGCCGATTCGCGCGATTGGCAGCATTCACAAGATACTGACGCAAAATAGGGTTCCAGACCAATGGAGTTGCTTGTTCATTCATAGAAATCTATTCCCCTACCTGATGCAAAATCACTAAATCTTTTCAGCTTTGCTGTATGTACTCTAACTATGACTTGATGCGATAAAAGCAGAAAGACGCTGACTATCCGCTTTAAGAATACTGCAAGCAACTAAATATGATGCTGCGCTGCTTGACTACCCATTAAAACGCAATGTCCTCGCTGAGCAAGCGAGGCAAGCAGATCGCCCTTATCAACCGAGAAACCTCCATCACTCTCCGTATAAATCCATTCATCCCATGCTTTTTTATCAGTGAAGAGCGCCCAGGCCACCGCAGCCACCTGAGCTTGAGTCACACGCATGAGATCTAAAGCATGTGGAATGCCTGGCTCTAGCTGCTCTATGGGAGGAAGATCAGGAAGAGCATCAAAGGTACGAATTGAACGGACTTCGCCGTCGAGAACTTCACACACGCATCCTAGAATCAAGGTTTCTCGTTCCTGCGCATCTTGTTCGTCTAGCGCCTGGGACGCTCCTACTTCCCACACACCAGCGAGCAGCGAGCAGTGTGCAGGTAAACTCTGAAGAAACGTAGTAACATCTGCTTTCTTCCAACCATGCCACGCATAGCTCTCACTCTGTTGCTCAAGCTTGAGAGCAGCATTCAGCAGCGGCTGCACTGCATTCCAAAGTGGAGAATCGGCATTTAATACAACGAACTCTTCGGCTAACACACAGCCTCCTCTAACATAAAGTGGCTTGAGGAAGTACAAAGAAAAATATCTTTTCTCCGCTCGCCCAATTCAGTATACAATACAGAAGACCTACATGTTATAATTTCGACTAGAGGAAAGCCAGAGGCAAAAGCAGAAGAGGCAAGCAATGAGTACACATCTTCTTTCATTAAGTCTCGGTGTCGTCGGCACCATAGGTATTATCATTCTTTTAGTGCTTACAGGCGCGGTCTTCTGGTACTTTCGGGGGTCTTCTACAGGAGGTTTTCGCTGGCACATCCGCAACCTTTATCTCAAGCAGATAGCGGCACTCGCTAGCCTGTTCTGCATAGCGATGGCCGCGAGCTACGGGATCTTACTTGAAGCATGGGCATGGTTGTATCTCATTGCCGCATTCAAAATAGGCACATGGTGGTTTCGTCTTGTTATAGCACAAAGATCCTGAATAAAGCTTGAAATAGTAAGACACCTGTAATGAGTGGACGAAGGATGATACTTATGAATGATATTCCGTGGTATGTCACCTTCTTTGGAGAGGACTATCTGCGCCTCTACTCGCCATTTCTTCCTCCTCAGAAAACGGCGCGCGAGGTGAAGGATATTATGAATCTGCTCAACCTGACACCCGGCAGCACCATCCTCGATCTCTGTTGTGGATATGGGCGACATGCCATTCCACTTGCGCTACAGGGGTATCAAGTCACGGGACTGGATCTGAGCGATATATTCTTGCAGCAAGCACAAGCAACAGCTAAGCAACAGGGAGTTGAGGTGCGCTGGATTCAAAGCGATATGCGTACCATTCCTTTTGAGAACGAATTCGACGCAATCATTAACATCTTTACCTCCTTCGGCTATCTTCAAGATGAAGATGAAGACCAGCGCGTTTTACAGCAGGTCCAGAAAGCCCTCAAACCGGGTGGCAAGTTTCTCCTGGAAACTGTTCATCAGGCCCGCGTAGTGCGCACAACCTCACCGCATGGTATTACACGCTACAGTGACGATCTGATCGTTCTGGAAGAGCGACATATTGACCTGCTTACCAGTCGGAACGAAGTACGTGTAAGCCTGCTTCATCCTCAAGGAAAGCGCACAGAGCATCGACAATCTATGCGTATTTATACTCTGACAGAGCTGGTGCGTATGCTAGAGCATGCAGGGTTACAGATCCTGACATATTACGGTGGGCTAGAAGGTGGACTACTTACTCTGGATAGCCGCCTCGCCCTCCTCGCTCAGAAATAGCAAAGCGGCCTATGGACGCTGAATACTGCAATGCGTTATAATGAGCAAAGCTACTAGAGAGGCGTGAGCTACACGAGCAAAGGTGGTGTTCTATCACGCAAGGTCTATTTCATATTTTATAGAAATAAGGAAGGTACACAACCGTGCCCTGGTGTAGATTTTTTATTCCAAAGATTGCATCACCCAGAGTGAAGCAGGGTGATCCTGACTTAAACGATCACATCTCCTATGCAAAATGCATTAAAGGTCATGTGCTACGCGATGCCGATGACTGGATTCTCTGCGAGAACTTACCAGCGCCAGACGCTAAGTGCTGGCAAGAAGGCGGTGATACCATCTTTTCGCTAATGGCGCGAAAGCGTAGCGAAATCAAAGAGGTCAAAGAGACTCCAGAGGATATAGAAAGACAGACAATGACAACACGGACAGGTACAGTTTGAGGTCCTATGGGTAAACATATTTCTTCCTCCCTCTTGCCCGTTCACCTTGAACCTGATCATCTGACACACGTACAATCGTCCCTACTTGATTGGTATGCTCAGGAGCAACGCGATTTGCCCTGGCGAACGACAAGCGATTCGTATGCTATTCTTGTATCAGAGGTTATGCTTCAACAGACACAGGTTGATCGCGTCTTACCAAAGTACAAGCAATTTCTAGCTGCCTTTCCTACGCTTGCCGATCTTGCAACTGCCTCTACCGCAGACGTCATCTCTGTATGGGTGCCACTAGGCTACAACAGAAGAGCAGTTAGTCTGCAATCAATAGCCAGGCAAGTCATCGCTGAGTATCAGGGTCAGATACCTGATACTATAGATGAGCTTCTTAAGCTAAAGGGTGTTGGTCGCTATACGGCGGGAGCGATCGCCTGTTTTGCCTATCATAAGCAAGTTGCGACGGTAGATACAAACATTCGCCGCGTGCTTCACCGCATTTTTCTGGGTTTAGAACAGCCTGAACAGAAAATCAATGACAACCACATGTTGCTTCTGGCCGAGCAGGTGTTACCAGAAGGCCAGGCGTATAACTGGAATCAGGCTTTAATGGATTTGGGAGCGACAATCTGTACAAGTAACGATACACGTTGTGGAAGTTGTCCACTCCAGGAAACGTGTCAGGCTTATACACAGATGAGCCAGTACAGTCTCTTTCCATCAGGAGTTGTCTTCCGCCAACTGCGCAAGGTGGCAGAGAAAAAGAGTAGCTATCAGGCCCAGCCCTTTACCAGCAGCAATCGCTATTTCCGCGGACGCATTATTGATCTACTTCGTTCAGTTCCAGCCCAGCAGCGAATCCCTCTTGAGGTCTTAGGTATACAGATCAAGCCTGGGTTTAGCGATGAGGACACACTCTGGCTTCAGAAGATCGTTCATGGACTGGTCAAAGATGGCTTGCTCGATGCAACAGATGAAGGCGTGCGTCTTCCATAAAAAGTCTTCCACTCTCGCTCTATCATATATACTATAGCTGATATTTTTCTAAACGAAGTACTGAAAATCATATATATGGAGGATAAGACATTGCAACTTACAGACGTTAGCGAGATCACAACGAAGTATAGGCATATTTTTCTCGCACCACACTTTGATGATATTGTGTACTCCTGCGGTGGCACAATGGGAGTTCAGGTGAGTTCAGGACTACGTCCTCTGGTTATCACCGTCTTCGGAGGCATACCTCCACAGGATCTCTCGCTCAGTCCATTTGCAACACAAGTTGTCCGTAGATGGGGTACAAGCGGTACAAGTGACGTCAGAGCATTGATAGAGGAGAGGCGCCGAGAAGACAAGGCAGCGCTCGATTATCTGCAAGCGGATTATCTCTGGCTCGACCACCTGGAAGCCATCTTTCGTGGCAATCCAGCCTACTACACAAGTGAAGCCCAGATCATTGGAGGCGAAGTGCATGCAGAGGACCAGGACATCGACAGACAACTGGCTCAACTGCTACTCGATTTACAAGCCCGCCTGCCTGACGCTGCATGGTACGCTCCACTCGGCGTGGGCAGGCACGTCGACCATCAGATAGTCTGCTCGGCCGCTGATCGTCTTGTTCAACGTGGCGCAAAAGTGTATTTCTACGAGGACTTCCCTTACGTTCAGCGCGAGCCGGAGGCACTCCAGTCCCGTATACATGAGCTGGGTGGAGCATACGAGTATGCACTGGTAGAAGTATCAGAAATGCTACCGCTGAAAATAGAGGCGGCCGATATGTATGCCTCGCAGATCAGCTCTAATTTTACAGGGAAAGAAACGATGCATAAAGCGATTGAAGGCTACGCAAAAAGCATCCGCCCGGTCGAGACTGTTCGCCTCGAACGGTACTGGACTGCCCGTTAGAAAGATCTGAACATCCTCTACGTAAGGCTCTCTACAATTGTCTGCCTTGCATAGAGGATGATGTCCAGTCATAGTACATCGCAGTTGCATATGTATGGGAGAAGTAGGAGGGAGGTTCGATGAAGGGATTAGAAGGTTCAAAGTTGGGGCGCTATGAGCTTCGTTTTCGTGTGGCTCGGGGAGGAATGTCAGAGGTTTATCTTGGGTATGATCGACGTGTACGACGCTACGTTGCCGTAAAAGTGCTCTATGGCAGCGATGAGCCTTTTGTACGACGGTTTGAACGGGAGGCGTTGGCAGTTGGAGCGCTCTCCCATGAACATATTCTTCCACTCTACGATTTCGGTGAGCAGCGACCGTGGTACTATCTTGTTATGCCATTTATTGAAGGTGGGACGCTTCGTGACTATTTGCAGAAGCGCGAACGACTTACAATAGAAGAGGCTGGAAGTTTTCTTGAACAGATTGCCTCTGCCTTGCAGAATGCTCATGATCACAACATCGTGCATCGAGATGTTAAACCATCTAATATTCTTTTACGACCAGACGGACATGCCTACCTCGCTGACTTTGGCCTGGCCAGAGCAAAACTCGAAGCTAGATTTCAAACTCGCTCAGGAGCTATGATAGGGACGCCAGAATACATGGCTCCTGAACAATCAAATGGTCACAATGACCATAGAAGTGACATCTATTCCCTCGGTATTATCCTTTACCAGATGTTGACCGGGCAGGTTCCATTCACAGCAGACTCACCGATAGCAGTTACCCTCAAGCATATTCAATCAACCCCAATTCGTCCGCGCCAACTCAATGAGAGCATCCCTCTCTCTATCGAAGATATCATGCTCAAAGCGTTGGCCAAAGTACCGGAGGAGCGCTATCAGGAAGCAGAGGCGTTTGCTTACGACTATAAGAAGGCCCTGTGGCTTACACAGGAGAATGAGGCAGAGGACGAATTGCTTCTACTAACTACAATGGGCGAGAGGAAAGCAACTTCACATAAAAACAGACAAAAAGAAATAACACAGGAAACAATCGCACAGATTACAACTCAGCTTGATCTTCCATTAGCAAGACCACAACTATTTCCGCTACAAGGTGACACACCTTCTCTAGCAACCAGCTATAGAAGACGACACGAAAAAAAAGGCATTATCCCCTACAAGATAGCCCTACTCAGTCTCTTAACCATCCTTAGTATCGGTATCACCTTCAGCTTCCCTCAAAAAAGAGAGCCGAGTGTAAAGCAGCAATCTCCAAAGCCTGTTCATAAAGTGATGACCCACAAATGGATAACCGAGACAGCTATAGTACAGAGTCAGGCTACTCTAGCGGCACAGGCCCGTATACAAGCCACAACAGGGATCACACCCGCTATAGATGCCGGAGAAGTTCTGTATTATAGTTCTATGACAGTAAAAGGTGGAGGGTGGATCAATGATGGCAAACAATGCTATTTTACGCCTCAAGGCTATCACGTCTCTACGCGTAAAGCATATGCAGTTGCATGGTGTTATACATCACAACAATCATTTACAGATGCTATCTTTACGATTCAAGCACGGCTGCTTCACGGAGATTTTTGTGGCTTGATCTTTCGCCTCAACCCTTCCAGCAAGGCGTTTTATGTTCTGGAAGTGAATAGTCAGGGCGAGTACCGCTTGCAAAGGGCGAGGGGAAATGATCCAGCATATTGGCTCACACTCATTGATTGGACCTACTCAGCAGCAATACAACAAGGATATCTTCAAACAAACACTTTTCTCGTCCTGGCCACAGGCTCCTATTTCCGTTTTTATGTTAATCAGCAACTGATCGTATCTACATTTTCAGACTCGACTTATACGTCTGGTTACTTTGGGCTTCTGGTCGGTGGAGATACAGCTTCTGGCACAGAGGCCAGTTTTCTACACGCAGGAGTGTTTCAACATAAATGAGCAAATGTCTGTAGTCGTTTGTAGTCTATCTTACAAAGCATTGAGAGGAGGGCGGTGCATGACTGAGAAAGCAACTATGCCTACAGAACATACTGTCTACCTGGCACTAGGCTCTAATCTGGGAAACCGACAAGGACATCTCGCAGCAGCAATAACGGGATTACAGAAGGTTGTAGACCTGGAGGCTATCTCTTCTATCTATGAGACAGAGCCGGCTGGCTATCTTGAACAGCCACACTTTCTTAATATGGTATGTCGTGGGAAGACGCAACTCTCACCGCATGATTTACTAATCTATACAAAAGCTCTAGAGCAAGCTGGTGGACGTCAGACAACATTTCGTAACGGTCCGCGCACTATAGATATTGATATCCTACTGTACGGCAATGCAAAAATCGCGCAAAATGATCTGGTCATACCACATCCACGTATGTCAACACGAGCTTTTGTGCTCGTACCACTGGCCGAGATTGCTCCAGATCTTGTGGAGCCGAACAGTGACAAAACGATTCACGAGCTTCTGGCTGGCATATCAAAGCCAGGAGTGCAAAAGTTCGTTTGAAAGCAGGAACAGTTCCTCTTTCTTCAGCAGAAAGATTGAAGAACGGAGAAGAAAATAGAATCTCTTCTCAGAACAGGATTGACAGATGCTCTATAATAAAACACAACAGCAGAAGTTCTCGGCTCTCTGCCCTCTTAACAAGATAGGCCCCATCGTGCTATAATGCGGATACACAATGAAGAACGATACTTTAGCGCACATCCTTTCCGATGTGCAAAAATAGGGAGCGCTTGTGGAGGGAGTTCTGTTAGATCCTGGCCAGTTGGCAAGGGCCGTTGTAGACATTGCGTCGGACAAAAAAGCGTCCGATATTCTCTTGCTTGATATTAGAGATGTAAGTGTGATCGCCGACTACTTTGTCATCTGTAGCGGCAGCAATTATCGTCAGCTTCAAGCTATCGCGGATGCAATTGACGACGAGGTAAGAGCACAAGGAGCCTGGCTGCTTCACCGAGAAGGCAGTGCAGATACAGGCTGGCTGCTACTTGACTTTGGTAGCGTTATTGTCCATATCTTTGGTCCGCAAGAGAGAGACTATTATCGTCTTGAGCGTCTTTGGAATGAAGCAAAAACAGTTGTATACCTGCAATAATAGTAAATAGAAAAGGTGACAACGATGACATTTTTTCGGAACCGGTTGTTCCTTGAGGGAATTGCGCTCGGCGGAATCTGCGGCATCATTATTGGCTCTATTATTGCTTTTACTCTCGGTGAAAGCAGTGTAGAGGCGTTACGTAAAGTTATGCGCGACAGATTTCCTAGTAAAAATGAAGTGCCCTTTAAATATCTCGCACAATAAATAAAGCTTCAGCGAGTTCTTAACACTTCAGATTTTGCATGCATAAGTATGAAATAAATAATATGGTCACGTTCATTCAGATTGTCATAAAGAAATAGAGAGATGACGAGGTGGAGGAGTGAGGTTTCTGGCTATAGTCTGTCTTATCGGCCTTCTGCTGAGTGTGGCCATTAGTAGTAAAACGCTCGTTGAAGCTCACAATAACACCTGTGTATCTTCTGATGCCCTTCCTACAGTAACAGGAACTCCTATCGTTCCAGTAGCAAATCGATCGTCGGTCGTCTTCAACGAAGTCTTGCCCTCTCCACACTCAGGATGGAATTGTGCCTATCAAAGTACTCCTGGTTCGCTACAAAACGTATGGATTGAGTTCTATAATCTCCTGGATCAACCATTAGATCTTTATGCAGCACGAACTTGCATAGATACTGGCTCAAATACTTCTCAGTATTGTCTGACAGTAGGTTCAGTCATTCCAGCACACGGCTTTTTTACCTTCTTTCCCTACCCCCGCTAAGAACTACTCGCCGTTTCCATCATTCTCAACGCTACGGCTCTTACTGGCCTCTACTCCTGTCGATCAGGTCAGCATCCCATCACTACCGAACGACGTATCTTACGCGCGTATTCCAGATGGCACAGGAAAATGGCAGCCAGACACAAATCCGACGATTAATGCGAGCAATACTCTTCTAGCCTCGCCATCACCCACCCCCACACATCTTCATGAAAAGCAGGGAGGTAGATCCAAAGTCGCTACCCATGCCCAAAGGAAATACGTAAGAAATACAAAGCAAGGAAACACTGATACAACATCCCAGATTACAACAAGTACGACTAGTAATGAGAATCCTCATCTACAAAACGATATTGGGAAACAAGCTCAATGGCATAATCTACAATTTCCTTCCTCGCTAGCATCTCCATCTACTCTCGATACAACGAACGATATACGATCAACCTCATCTTCACCTCCTATGCCGATAGAAAATATTCCACAAAATATACTATTTTCATTCATAGGAATAGCAGGTTTGCTTAGTCTATGGTGGGGATGGAGGTATTTCTCTAAAAAGAGGCAATGAAGTGTCAGAAACTCCTACCGTTTCCTTGCTTGTCTTTGCCTTCCTCATAACACCTCTTGCACTCAAACTTGTTCAACAGTTAAGAGATGAAGCAAGAATTTATAGTAAAATATATTTAGACCCCAAAGTATGGCATTTCTGATACCTGTAAGAGACCGAGTGCGTACACGGAAGGCTGACGAGAGAGAAAGACGCCATGAATTGGGAGAAGTAGGAAGATGTAGAAAGTTTTTGAGAGGATCACACATACGGAAAATTTATGTATTGCTACTGCACAACCAGAGTTCTCACAATCAGCGTTGGCAGAATTAAAGCAGTTGGAAAAAAAGCTGACGGTTGTTGAAGAGATTGCTCCTGGTATTACGCTATATGACGTACCGGATGCAACTAGCTTTATGCGAAGTGCGAGTAGAGCACGACCAGTTTTCGTTCGGCATCTCGCGCCAGTACAGGCTATCATTGACCTCAAGAATGAGGAACAAGATCTGGGCCGGATCGCTCTAGCAATAACAGAGCTGCCAGATCTAAGGATGTTGGAGAAGGGCATACGATTTGCAGTACAAACGCGCCTTGTACAGACAGATAAGAGATATGGCGAGCGCGCATATAGCAGCGGCCAGGCAAACAGGTTGCTTGCAGAGGCGCTGGCGGAAGAGACAGGGGCGATCGAGATGATCAAGAAGCCTCAAATCGTCGTTTCGCTCCTCTGCACTATGCATAAGGGCTACCTGGGCATCTCGACTGTTGAAGATAATTTAAGCAGTTGGCCCGGTGGGGCGCGACAATTTGCACAGACTCCTGAACAGATCAGCCGGGCCGAATTTAAGCTTCTTGAGGCTTTAGAGATTTTCGGTGTTATACTACCATCACAGGGACGTGTGCTGGACCTTGGAGCCGCACCGGGGGGATGGACACGATTATTGCTCGAAGCAGGGCTAGAGGTTGTAGCCGTAGATCCCGCCCGTCTTGACGCTCGGTTAGATAAACGGAAACATTTAGAGCACTATCGAGGCTACGCAGAAGATTACCTCGAAGAGGCGATCAGTAGGCGTAGTCGTTTCGACCTTATAGTCAATGACATGCGTATGGATGCACGTGAGGCGGCGCGTCTATTAGCCAGGGTTTCTCCATGTCTACGTACTGATGGATTTGTATTAAGCGTCTTCAAGTTGCCACACGCCACTCCGGTAATCAATCCGCTTGCAACGCTAAAAGCAGCGATGGATACCTTACATAGAAGCTATGCTATTGTGCAAGCAAATCAGCTCTTTCATAACCGTCAGGAAGTAACAGTTATAGCAGCACAACCAATTCTAACAAAGAAGTAATGAGACCGATGAAGGAAGGTAGACATGACCCAAGAGTATATCCAGATAAACGTTTCACAGATCGTCCCCCCGAAAAATGGGCCACTACAGCGCCATACACACACATATGATTTGATGCGTCAATGTATTCACTGTGGTTTTTGTCTACCTACCTGTCCAACCTATGCCGTTTTAGGTGTAGAGATGGATTCACCACGTGGGCGTATTTATCAGATGCAAGCAGTTGCCGACGGCAAACTTGAGGTTTCCGACGATTTCATTGAGCACATGTATTGTTGCGTTGGTTGTCGAGCATGCGAAACGGCATGTCCATCAGGAGTACAATTCGGCAAGCTTATTGAAGCAGCACGCGAGCAGATACAAATAGAGAGTACCTCTGTGGCGCTTCAGGAAGGCCCAGACGCGGGCGCGATCAGAGAGTATGATGAACTACTTACACCAACGACTAGCGCGACCAGGGGCAACCCTGCAGCCACAATTCTGCGACGTTTCTTCTTCGATGCGATGCTTCCTTCACGTGTAGTACTCTCGCTGGTCTTTGGGAGCTTAAAAGTTTATCAGCGCAGCGGCCTACAGACACTCGCACGACGCACAGGTCTCCTCGATGCAGCCAATAATTTACCGACACCGTTTAAAGGCAAGCTCAAGATTCCAGAAGAGTTAATGGATGGAGCGAAGGGCGACATTATTCCGCAACAGCTTCCTGAAATCACTCCAGCCATAGGACCTCGACGTTATCGAGTCGGCTTTATTAGCGGCTGTATCATGGATCAGGTATTCCACGATATCAACGAGGCCACTATTCGCGTTCTTGCCGCTAATGGCTGTGAGGTTGTTACACCTGTTCAACAAAATTGCTGCGGCGCGTTGCACGTTCATGGAGGCGAAGCTGAACGAGGACGAGAGTTAGCCAGACACAACATTGACACATTCGCACGCTATGACGTTGATGTTATTATTATAAACTCGGCTGGCTGTGGATCTACGCTTAAAGAATATAATCACCTGTTGCGTGATGATTCGGCTTATGTCCAGCGCGCAGAAGAATTTAGCGCAAAGGTTAAAGACATCAGTGAATTTCTGGCTGATATTGAATGTAATCAGCAAATGGGAGAGGTTAAGCGCACAGTTGCATATCATGATGCATGCCACCTTCTTCATGGACAAAAAATTAAACAGCAGCCACGTCAACTTCTTCAATCAATTCCAGGCATTACGCTTGTTAACTTAAGAGAGTCAGATTGGTGTTGTGGTAGTGCAGGCATCTACAACCTTACAAACCAGGAGATGGGACAAGATCTTTTAGAGAGGAAGATGAACAACATTGAGGCGACAGGAGCAGACACCATAGCCACTGGGAACCCAGGTTGCATGATGCAAATCGCGCTTGGAGCACGTCAGCGCGGCATCCCGATGGAAGTCGTACACCCTATACAACTTCTAGATGAAGCATATCGGACTGGAGGACTTTATAGCCATTCAGCAACAGCCAAAAACACTGCAAGTAGGGAAAGACAGCAGGCACTATTATTAGGTATAGGAACGATGCTTCTAGTTATCACGTTCCTGCTCCGTCGCAAACATCCTCAACAATAACACTTACTAAAGTCATCCACCTAAGAGAAAAGACCGACACTTGATGTCGGTCTTTTCTTACAAACTGCTTCTTCAACAACTTTTCACTGTATTCCCTCAATTTTGCCGAGCGAGCCGAACCCATCCAGGCGTCTCCGCATTGGTCCACCACCTTCCTCACTCACTCACGCACGAAGAGACCCTCGCTTGCTTGCACAA